>VTLG01002523.1_pt1 | contig 27422 bp, 50 predicted proteins | sample 4694571 | NCBI WGS metagenome assembly VTLG01 (sample SAMN12604809, study PRJNA352737) | marine metagenome | biome: ENVO:00000447; feature: ENVO:00000209|ENVO:00000569|ENVO:01000036; material: ENVO:00002151; isolation source: viral sequences binned using virsorter ...
GCAAGCAGAAGCAACTGAACTTAGGTTAATAGTAAGAGAAGAAATAAAGAAGGCACTATGGGAAGCATGGCCAGAGAAGACTGGTGGTGTAAAAGGATTAAAGGCAGAACCAGATAAGGATTATCGTCAAGAGACTCCGTCTAGACAATGATACCTGAGATTCGGATTAATAATATTGGCGTTGGCAACGTTGGTATTGGTGATGTTCAATCGATTGGTATTAGTGATGTTCAGAGAATTGGTGTTAGAAGTCCTCAGACAATAAGAGTTGCTGACAATCGTATATGGGTTGTTAATCCTCCTAATGCTACTCAGTTAGAACCTCCTGTAGTAGTTACAGTTGGAACGCCAGTGGTTAATATTGCTGGTTGTGTTCAGATGCACAAGGAGAATGCGAAAGGAAATAGAAATAAGCAGTTAGTAGATAACGACCCTAAAGGTAATGTAGTCTTATGTGATGCAGGTGCTCCAAATTTTATCCCACCTAACTATGAAGCTAATAAGTTAAAGTGGGAAACATTTTATGGAGACCCACCAGAAGCAAAAGGTATAGATGCCCAACCACCACCTCCTACTACACCTCCAGAGACTCCAGAACCTCCTAGCACTCCTACAGAAACAGCAGAAGACCCTCCCTGTCCTGGTCCTGTTGCTCCACGTATAGGAGACGTAGCACAGAACCAGAAAGAGAAGGTCAGTGGGTTTGAATTACAGAGAGATCCTAGGAACCCTGATGGTGAGAAGATATGTGTTACTTTATATGAGGATATTGGGGTAGTAGAAGCATTTCTTCCAGCACCTCAACTTATTACTACTACGGCAGTGATCGCGACGGTGGCAACTGGATCGGCCCTCCTAGCAAAGCCGCTGGCTGATCTTCTTCTGAAGGTGGTGAAGCCTGCCGTGAAAAAGGCCATCGGAGCCATCCAGAAGAAGCTTGGGAAGACTCCTTACTCTCCGACTCAGTCTGAACTTCGGACGAACGAGTATCGGGTGAAGAAGGGACTGTTGGGGATAAACTTTGCGAAGGAACATCAGAAGAGGGAGAAGGCACGGAAGGAGGCTGAGAAGCAGAAGAAGCAGGAGGAGAAGAAGAAGTAGTATCCTCTGTGAAGGTAGGTCTTGCTAGAGTATGACTATGAGGAATGATAGTTCCTGGAGGTGTTGATACAACTACGTCTGCACAGATAGCAGCATAGGGAGATTTTGGATGGAACATAATGCCCTTCTGCATGAGTTCACCACAGTTCTTAAGACGAGCTATTTCAAAGTCTAATCTTTTGTTAGCAGTGATTTGTGCTTGTTGACTTATTTGAGTTTGGGCAGCTTGCTTACATAGACGTTGTAATTTTTTATCAAGCGGGAATGATAGAGTAGCAGAAAGACCTATGTTAAAATTATTGTTGGCACTCATATCTGTACGTACTGGTTTCTCCCATACAACTTCACCTGGATTATCTGGTACTCCATCAGGACCATCTACATCCATTTCAATTTGCATATTGGCACCATCTTCATAGTAACGTTGCACTTCACCATCTTCATCCAGGATAGCATTACCGTCAGAGTCTTCTCTAATAGCATTGTTATACCAGTTTTGTTCGATAGGTATCTTATCTCCATTAGAATCTAAGAGGAAATCACCCATCGTACCATCAGCATTATTAGGACCTCTTGCCCATCCATCATACCAAGGGTAGTTCTTTACAGTAACAGTTTGAGTTTGAGTACGTCCTGTAAAGTCATTGTTATTATATTGTGGTTGCATATAAGTTCTTTCAAATGGATCCTTCCAGGAGTTACTGTACTGGATATAAGGAGTCGCATTAAAAGTAGGACCTTGACAACTAATCTGATTCCCGTAGGTGTTAGTTATGTAAGGACCTTGTAAGACCTGTATGGCTTGATTGGTAACTGAGCCAGATGAGTTAGCTATTGGATTAGCAGTGGCACTAACTCCGCCTACACTTTCTGCATATGCAGGGGTCGCAATGACACTTGTTGCAAGTACTAGACATAGTTTCTTTCCTATTGTGTAAAGACGCTGGTTGTATCTGTTACGCTTTCTATAACGGTCTGCCTCTGAATTATCGTCTGGTTGGTCATCCCCGGTCCTTGGTAGCTCTGCGTGAATTGAAATGCTCCACCAGGTTCGGACATCGTATAACTTCCTGCGCTGTCCATATCTAGAGAGTCGAAGGAGCTCGTCAATACGCCTGTGGCTCCGTCTGTTGCTCCGTTGGTTCCTGTTTGGGGTGTTATTGTCACTGAACTTGAGTTCACATCTGGATTGAGTGGTTGTCCATTGTTGTCTACTCCCACCCCTGTTACTGAGTATTCCCATCCTGTCCTATAGTCAATTGAGTTTATGGTTTCAGTTACGGTAGAACTTGTCTCCGTATGCGTCGTCATCGAGCCTTGGCTGAAGTTCGGGACCACGGGGACTGCTCTAGCAGCAGTCCCGTAACTTAATAGAAATAATAAAGGGATTAACCTTTTCATTGTTCCTAGTTGATTTCTAATTCAGTTACGAATTGTCCAGTAGCTGTAGTTCCAGCACCTCCAGCAGTTACCGTCAAGGCACCCTGACTAGTTACTGTACCAGCTAAATTACCAGCACTTCCAGCAGCAGTTGACAACTGATTAGAAAATGGTGAAACATCACCTACGTCAGGTCCAGCAGTATGCAAAGCATCACCTTGAGTGAATGCGGTTGCAAAGCTGAATGATTCACCTGGGTCGTCTTGTGTTACAGCAATAGTTCCAGGACCATAGACACCACTGGCAATAGCACCAGAACTAACCGTGCCAGCAGTGGTTCCATCAGTTGTATCTACATTGTTTCCAGAGATACTATACGAGTTTCCCACTCGCTGCATTTGAGTTGCAGCAGCATTCACTGTCAGCTGAACACTGGATGTCATTCTTGATGTAATATCAGCACGAGCCGCTAAGGGAGTGGCTGCCATCACTAGCATAATGAAAGGAATTAATCTTTTCATTTATTTCTTGAGATAATCTAACCTCTGGTTATTTATACTCCTTAATACTATTTTAATTGTTTTAATTCCTAAATAGACTGTAATTGTGGCAAAATTATGCAAAAAATAATCAATGTACTTGCTGTTGCGTCTTTCGCTGTATCTGGTGCCGTTGTTGTTAGTGGCTTATATGTATATGTCAACCGCGGTTCCATCATTGATGGAATTAAATCTAACATTATGGAATCAGTTACAGGAGGTATGGGAGGTCTTGCGGGAATGGGCGGAGCATCTTCTGGAGCTTTAGTGCCAGAGACATCTTCTCAATCACCTAACGTAACTGGTATTCCGACTTTATAGTTGACTAAATTGAATTTATTATCTAGAATTGGAGTCTCTTATTTAAAATCATGAATCCAGCAGAAGCTCCAGACCATTTCTATACTAAAGAAGAAGTGGATATGCTGGTACAAGCAGCAGTTGCTGAAGCTCATGAAATGGATCAAAAGATGATGGCGAAGCATAATCGTAATGCCACCATTATTAGTATGATTCTCGGGTTGATTTGTTTAGCACTATTCCTAGATGGTTTGCTGAGGATATTGGGTATTGTTCCACCATTTATGGACTTAGATGTTAATGTTCTTGATGATGTGGTGGAGAAGGTAGAGGAAGATGTAATGCCCATGATTCAAGATATAGCACAAAAAGGGAAGCGTTATATACCAGGAATATGACACCCATAGGAGATATTATTTTTGCATTAGTATGGTTTGGTGCTTTGGTATTCGGAATAAGATTAATGTCAAACGGATGGTCACTTATGACTAACGCTAAGAGAGAATGGTCAGATCATTATGAAGATCTCCCTAAGGATATGGTTGATGAAATAAAAAATTCAACTCATCCTGAGATGCAAGATATCCAGCCAGGAGAAGAATTAGTAGTGATGAAAATCACAAATCCTGAAGAGAAATCGGTTGATAAAGATAGATTTAAATTAGATTCTCCAGCATTGCATGGGGAAGATTCTTTACATAAGTCATTACAGGATCGTATTAATGAATTAAAAGATGAGTCTAAGAGTGATGAAGATGATGATGATGACGATGGTGGAGCAGGAGTAGTTTTATCAAGATAAGGATTGACAAACGCTTAACATTCCTTTATAATAAATATCATGAGGTGGCAAGGGCATCGTCAATAAGACCCCCCGCTAATACATAGGGGCTGAGTATAAGCAGCATACGTATTCCCACCTCTTACATACCCCAAACCAAGACCACGGGGATTCCTTAGGGATTAGTCTTTATCTTACAAGTTACAACCGCTCTAATTTTTCAATGACAACTCTCCAAAAAAGGGAGCAGTCGCCATTCTATAATTGGGAACAGTTTTGTCAGTGGGTAACTTCCACAGACAATCGCATTTATGTTGGTTGGTTTGGAGTCTTAATGATTCCTTGCTTACTTGCAGCTGCAACTTGTTTCATTATAGCATTTATTGCTGCTCCTCCTGTCGATATTGACGGGATTCGTGAACCAGTCGCTGGTTCATTCTTATATGGTAACAACATCATTTCTGGTGCTGTAGTTCCATCTTCTAATGCTATTGGTCTTCATTTTTATCCCATATGGGAAGCTGCTACTCTAGATGAGTGGCTATACAATGGAGGACCGTATCAGCTTATTATATTCCACTTCCTCATAGGCATCTGCGGATGGATGGGTAGACAGTGGGAATTATCCTATCGTTTGGGTATGCGCCCTTGGATCTGTGTTGCTTATTCTGCACCCGTCTCAGCTGCCTTTGCAGTTTTCTTGGTCTATCCTTTCGGACAAGGATCATTCAGTGACGGTATGCCGCTGGGCATCTCAGGGACATTCAACTTTATGTTTGTCTTCCAAGCGGAACATAATATCCTCATGCATCCATTCCACATGGCCGGTGTGGCGGGTATGTTTGGTGGGTCTCTCTTCTCTGCTATGCATGGTTCACTCGTTACTTCCTCTCTCATCAGAGAGACAACAGAAAACGAGTCACAGAACTATGGATATAAGTTTGGACAAGAGGAAGAGACTTACAACATCGTTGCCGCTCATGGTTACTTTGGACGTTTAATCTTCCAGTATGCATCCTTCAACAACAGTCGAAGTTTGCACTTCTTCCTAGCAGTATTCCCTGTGGTGTGCGTTTGGCTCACTTCAATGGGCATATGTACTATGGCATTCAATCTGAATGGGTTTAACTTTAACCAATCAGTTCTGGATGCTAATGGTAGGGTTGTTCCTACTTGGGGTGACGTTCTTAACAGGGCGAACCTAGGTATGGAAGTAATGCACGAGCGTAATGCTCACAACTTCCCTCTTGACTTAGCATCTGCTGAGGTAACAGAGGTTGCACTACTTGCTCCTTCTATTGGGTAATGGAACTCATCGCTATTTTTGCTGCAATATCAGCAACAGTATACGGTGCGTATCGGATGACACCTAAAAATTAAATACTTTGTTATAGGACCCTCATTTTGGGGGTCCTTTTTAATATATAATATGTAAAGTTATGCTACGAACAATGTTTTGCAAATTCTCTAAGATGACTATAGAGGAACGTCGTGAGAAGAAATTAAAGATGTATAATTTCTTTGAAGAATCTCTTGAAGAAAGACTTGCAGGAGTCAAAGCTGCCAAGGCAAAATTAGAAGAACAGATGAATGGAAATAGATGAGCAGATAACAACTGAACATCTATTGCTACAGGAAAGAACTTGTAGATCTTGTGGACAAGATAAAAGTTTGCTAGCAGATTTTCATAGGTGTGGTAAAGATGCTACTCTTCCTTCTTCATATGCATATGAGTGTAAGGAGTGTAGTAAGACGAGAGCAGTAGAAAATTACTGGAAGAAAAAGAAATATTCTTTAGTAAGAAAGAAGGATCGTTTTTGTGCAGTATGTAAAACTACATCTCCTGGAGGAAAATACAATAGATTTGTTATGGATGGGGAAAATTTGCTTTGTTCCAATTGTAAAAAAATTATAACATTAGCGGAGGAGGATGTTCAGATGCTCACAAATATGGTAGACTACCTAGATAATAAGGTTACATCATGAGTGAAATCAATTGGCATGAAGAGGTTTCAAAATTTCCAGAAGAGTACAAGGAAATGATGAAAGGTTTATTGTCCAAGAGACAGATAGAACTTCTTGATGGAGAACCTATTCAATCCCATGAGGGTATGGTATTTGGTGGAATGTATGCTGATTGGAAAAAACGTAGAGGATTCGACAATGAAACAGACTGAAGATTATGAACAACTTTTGGAGAGGTTTTATAAAAGAACCACTCAGTTGGAAGACAAGCAAGTTCAATTGGAAGATGCTTATCAAGCATACATGCAATTGGATAGAGACTTGGATAGATTAAAAGGATCTATTCAGGCAGTTGAATATCTTGCTTATGGTAAATTACCTCATGATGGCAATCATGAGGGCATGAAAGATCACACACCCACAGGAGAAGAGTCATGAGAGATCAATTAAAGAAAGCATTATTAGCACATGCTCAAGGTGAAATACAAATGCATCTTGCTAATGTGGAGGTTTATCTTACCAATCCTGTAGGTATTGGGGAGCATCCAGATGTTACTCAAGCAATACAAGAAGAGATAGATAAGGTAGCACGTTGGCATGATCAAATAGAAGTTATTCAAAAATACGTTAAATGAACACTCTAATAGTTTTCATGTCCTTTTTGGACTTCATGTTTTTTCCTTTGATAATTGCGACTATTGTTGCTATTATCATTGAGCAAATTATAAGAAGGTTGGCCACATCGGAACCACAGTCTTTTGAAGATGCCAGGGCAATTAGAATTTCTATGGCTATAAGAAAGTTTTTGTATAGACAGGCATGGATTGTTAATATATTGTGGTTTCTAGGTTATGCTATACTAATGTTCACTGTGGGAAGACAGGCACCCCAAGCAATGCCTGATATGATATGGAAAGGATGAGTGATCCAATTTTAAAAGGAAAAGTAAAGTCAGTTTATGATGTGCCTGGGGATGCCAGTAGAGTAACTATTAAATTTCATGATAAAGTTACTGCATGGAATGGAAAGCATGTGGAGTATCCACCAGAGAAGGGTAAGGTTTGTTGTCTTATTTCTGCACTTCTATTTGAGATGTTGCAGGAGAAGGGAATTCCAACCCATTACTTAGGTACTGAAGGACTTGATACTATGGTGTGTAGGAAGCTGACTATTATTCCTGTTGAAGTTATTGTTAGAAACATTGCTGCTGGTAGTATAGTTAAGAATACCAATATCAATGAAGGGACATTGATACAACCACCTATAGTGGAGTATTTTCTTAAGGATGATGCTAAGGATGATCCTTTACTTACCTATGATAGGGTAAGATTAATGGGTATTGATCCTGCACCTATGAAGGAGAAAGCATTACTTATTAATTTTGAGTTGCAATCTCTTTTTACTTTGTGTGGGATTGATTTGGTTGACTTTAAGATAGAGTTTGGTTATGATGCTCATGGAGATTTATTTTTAGCGGACGAATTATCACCAGACAACATGAGACTATGGAAGAAAGGTACTAAGGAAAGATTTGATAAGGACTTGTTTAGAAAGGATGAAGGTGATATAGTAGAAGCATATAAGTACATCTTACAACACTTACGACAGTTTGCATGAACATCTTTGTAACACATCCTGACCCACTTAAGTCAGCAGTTGTATTACCAGACAAACATGTGGTTAAGATGCCCTTAGAGACTACACAGATGGTCAGTCTGTTATTTTCTCCTTGGTACTATGATTGGGGTAAGGTTCTTAGAAAGGATGGTACTCCCTATGATACTGAGAAAGGTGCATTTAGAAATCATCCTTGCACCAAATGGGCTGCTGAGAGTATGTACAATACTGCCTGGTTAATCCAGCATGGATGTTCTTTGGTTCAGGAGTATTGGCATAGGTATGGTAAGATCCATGCTTGTTCTAAACCTTTGTTTGAAGCAAAGAAAACCTTTCATAATATGACAGGAGAGATTATTTTATGCTATTGTATGGTAGAGTCCTTTACGCGTGCAATGCCTAATGAACTTAAACATAACTCAAGCATTGACACTTTTACTGCTTACAGAACTTACCTTGCCAGCAAACCTTGGGTTGCATCTAATTATTTACGTGACCCGTCCAGAAAACCCGATTGGATCTAATTATGTGCATTTACAATGATTGTAAGATCGTTATTGATCTTAATAAGTTGGTCAAAGCAAGACCATGTGGAGTTGACTTAGCAGATGAGCACGTAGATAATATTGCGAATGATTTGAGAAGGAGAATGACATTTGATTCTCTCTTTGGGCAGGTTGATACTGCTATCTGGGAGTATGCAGATGAGTGTGGTATTGATTTGGCAGATTCGGAAGAGTGTAGAGAGTTTGGTTTCCAGATTCCTCAGTATGGTCAGATAGCACCTGAACTTGGACGTGAGGCTTACTTAAATCAGATTGAAAAGAACAAGAAGGAGTTTGAAATGGTTGATTTAGAAGGCCATGGTTGGACTATTAAAGTTCCTAGGAGGAAAAAGAAATGACGCATAGCGACTTAGATGCTTTAGATAATTTTATGGAGAAGAAGGAAGAATCTCCCAGAGATAGCGGAGAACCTAGTATGAATGGATCTTTATCTGTATGTGTACCTATGGATGATTTTAAACTCATGCTAAGACAGATATGGAAGTCTCGTCAGACTGAACCTAAGATGGGTGAATTGTATGAGAAGTATACAGAACTTACAACATTTGAAGAATGAAAATTACACAACAAATTATTGATGATCTAGAGAAGGCTCTGGATATGAGAAAGAAGAATGGGGAAGAGGTCTGGGAAGATGGAGATGAGATCTCTGTTAATATTGCAGGAACTTTTGCTGCTGATAAATTTATTACCCTGACAAACAAGACTAAGAATCCAGTGGTCTCTTCAGTTAAAACTAAATAAATTTTTCATCCATCAATTAATATGAATTTTACTGTCTATTCCAAAGAAGGATGTCCCTATTGTACTAAGATTGTACAGGTTCTTCAGTTAGCAGAACTTAGATATGTTGAGTATAAATTGGATAGAGATTTTGATAGGGAAGCATTTTATGGTCAGTTCGGCCAAGGTTCTACCTTCCCTCAAGTGGTAAGAGATGGAACTAATCTGGGTGGATGTACCCAAACTGTTAAATACCTTCAAGAAAATAATTTGGTCTAATGAAATATGAGGATGACTTTGAGAATGTGTATGAACTATTGGAACATGCCATTGATTATGCATTTGAAGGAAAGATGACTCTTAAGTTTTATGATTTTTTAAAATATCGTAAAACTAAGAAGTATGAAATAGATGAATTTATTGAAAGTTCTACTGCTGCTGAACTTGCTGATTTGGTATTACAATTAGAGGAATATATTAAAGGAGGTAATGATAATGATCACAAACAATTGCGGGAGGCTTATCATCACATCCCCAAACCTCAGGCAAGAAAGATAAGGAATTATCTATATGGAATCCTTGAAGACGCATGGAGATACAGTCGTGACAGAAGACCAGGAAGGCGTAAAAAGCAATCTAAATAAAGGCAAAAGTAATAAAGATTCCTTGAAGATTAATAGAGGAGTTGAGTTGCTACTTAGAAATAAAAGGAGGGTATCCAGACCAAAAACTTTCCAGGTAAAGTTTGGTAATATGATTTCCTTCTGGAATAGAGAAATACATTTTTACTTAGATTTTCACTTGGATATACAAAAAAGTAATTCCAATGGGGAGTAGTTAAATGTTAATTGTAGTTACCTTGACATTATTCTCAGTCATTTCTATAATGTTCTTATTACTTGGTGGAGTAATTGGATATCTTTTAAAAGAATACGCCTATGATAGAACTTCTGCTTATATTCCCACTCATCCAGAATTCTTTGATGAGAATGGACAAATCTTACCAGATGATATTCTGGCCATAAGGTTTGAGAATAATCTTGAACAATCATCTGAGGATGAATCCTAAATACAAACTAATCTGACACCTATTATGACTAAAACTTTTACAGTTAAGAAAAAACTTCCCCCAAATCCTTTTATATCTGAGATATTGGACCTTGCAAGCAAGCAGCGTAGTGCTGCTAAAAAGGTAGAGGTTTTGCAGGAATATCGTACTGATGCTTTAACTGCCGTTCTCATCTGGAATTTTGATGATACTGCTTTATCACTTGTCCCTGAGGGAGATGTTCCTTATGAAAAGAATGATGTACCTGTGGGAACCGATCATACTTCATTGAGAAGAGAGTGGAAGAATCTTTATCACTTTGTTCAAGGTGGTAATAATACTCTGTCTCCCATTAGAAGAGAGACTATGTTTATTCAGATGTTAGAAGGTCTTCATCCAGATGAGGCAGATATTCTTTGCTTGGTGAAGGATGGTAGGCTATCTGAGAAGTATAAGATTAATCATGATCATGTGAAGAAAGCATACCCAGATATAGAATGGGGTGGTAGAGGAGGATGAGTGGAGGATTTAGAGAGGGAGATTTTGATGTTAAGATAGAAGGGATGGAGACGGAGCAGATTGATAAGCTTCTTAAGAAGTATAAAAGACTTAACAAGTATAGAAAATCTTCTCTTTTTGCAGTGAAATCTATGGATGGCACTGAAGATATTATTGCTCCCATGATAGAAGAAACCAAAGATCTTGATTTGTGATGCTCAGTAAAGATTATAGATTACGCTTAACTGAGATCTGTTGTAGAATGAAGTTGAATCGTCCTGTAACTTTAGAAGAGAGAATTTGGGTACAGAAATTATGTGAAGTAAATAAACATGCTGCTGGTATTGCAGAGAGGTTCGCATCATGAGTCGAGCACCATTAGAAAAGATAGATACTCAGGGGATGTCAGGTCCTGCTACTCCTGAATCTCTTGCCAGGGCAAAGAAAGACGCTAAGCATAAACCTATGATGGTTACACCCCATAGGTTGTTTACTCCAATGTTTGTTAAAGAGATGAAAATTCTTATTAATGAAGTTCTTGATGAACGTGAGTACAAAGCAAAGTTGGAGGGTCCATATGACAATCCTGAGCCACCACCACAATCTTATTTTGACCTAACGGGTCGGGAGTATCCTGTACAATGATTAAATTAATAGCAATTCCTGTATTGATGTCTCTTGGAATAGGAATATCTCTGCATCAACAGATGATGTTCTTTTCTCCTCTTTTCATGTGTTAAGTCATGAGACTTGGTATTATGTGTTCTGGTGAGGGGACTAACTTTGAAAACGTTGTTCACTCCTGTCCAGACCATGATGTAGTTATCATGGTCTATAATAAAAAGAAATGTAAGGCAAAGAAGAGAGCAGATAGATTAGATATTCAATCCTGCTATAGTAAAGATGAGGATGAGATCATTGCTTTATTTGAAGCCTATCAAGTAGACCTTATCGTAATGGCAGGGTGGATGAGAATAGTTTCCAAGAAATTTATTGATGCATATCCAGGACAGATTATAAATCTTCACCCCTCCTTGTTACCTAAGTACAAGGGATTGAATGCTGTAGAACAGGCATTGAAAAGTGGTGACTCTGAGACTGGTTGCTCAGTTCATTTTGTCACAGAATATTTAGATTCTGGTGCAGTAATAAAACAACAAACAGTACCTATTCTGCCAGGTGATACTGTTGAGTCTTTACAGCGAGCCATTCAACAGGCAGAACATGATCTTTTACCTTTAGTAATTAATGGATTTTAAGATGAAAGAAGAACTTTTAGAATTATTAAAGAAGTATGGTTATCAAGAAGGTAACTATACTCTTTCTTCGGGAAAAAGAAGTAAGCATTATATAAATTGTAAGCCTGTCACCTTGAGTGGGAGGGGTCTTACGCTTACCAGTTTGCTTATGCTAAAGGAAATCGATACTCAAGTGGTAGCAGGACTTACTTTGGGTGCTGATCCTTTGGTTAGTGGAGTATCTTTAGTTTCTGCTTTGGATAGTAGGATGGTGAATGGTTTGATTGTGCGTAAAGAGTCTAAAGGTCATGGCACTAAAGCATGGATTGAGGGTTTATTGCCACCAGAAGGGACTAAAGTGACTGTGTTGGAAGATGTAGTTACTACAGGGGATTCGTCTATTACAGCAGCAAAGAGATTGCGTGAGGCTGGATATGAAGTGGAACGTGTAATTACTGTGGTAGATAGAAATGAAGGGGGTAAAGAAGCGATGAAATTAGTGGGATTAGAGTTAATTAGTTTGTATACCTTGAAGGATTTTTCTGATGGCTGAAGATAAGCATGGATTTAAAATTACAGAATATCCTGATGGATTAGAATCAGTTCGCAAATCAGTTGTCAATTGTGAACAACTGTGTGGACTGGATAGGAATATGATGGCAAGATTAATTAAAGGGGAGTATACTGCATATACTACATTAGATCATAGTGGTAGAAAAAGTAAAAAAATTGTGATAGAATATGACATTGAACAAAAGGAATGAGTTAGAACTGGTAGACATTTGCTGCCGAATGATATCAGATGAGGTAGTTACTTTAGAGGAGAGAATGTGGATGCACAATCTTACAGAAAGAAATAAAACTGCTAAAGAATTGGCAGGAGCTTTATTGTGTCCTTATAAAATATAAATGCGTTTTAATAGAATCACTAATCATCCTATAAAAACGCCTTATGCACCTACGTGGGACTATACTTTAGGAACCACTTTATTTCCTATAAATCTGGAGAAATTATCTAAGACCTGTTTAGAAAAAGAAAAGGAGATAAAAAGATTACCTATGTCTATAGGTGGGAGTGGTAAATTCACTGATGGATATACTGGATTAGGAAAAAATAGTACTACTTCTAGATTTCAATATTATAATGTGTTAGAATGGAATACTGCTGAAACTAATTCTTTATTGAAGAATATTAAATCCCAATTAAGAGCGTATAATTATCGTTTGGGAAATTCTACTCCAGAACAAGTATGGATTAGTTGTTGGGTTAATATTCTTAGATGGGGTCAGAAAATTAAACCACATAAACATTCAACCAGTCCCGATTGTTATTTGAGTGGACATTTTAATGTTCAGGTGAAGGATACTTCTACGTGTTATATGTCACCTGTAAATCAATTAAATGATCCAGAGATTATAGAGATGAAAAATATACCTGGAGAAATAACTTTCTTTCCTTCATATATTTTTCATTATACTACTCCTCACTATTCTTTTAATCCTAGAATCACAATAGCGATGGATATACATGTTTCTGATTTTATTTCTAGTTCAACTCGCGTGGATTTATGAATATTGTACCCCTTTTTCCTACTCCTATAGGAAAGGTTCCTGATTTTATAAGCGAAAAGGATAGATTGTTTTTGGTTAAAAAGATTAAATCCATTAAGCACCTTTCTCATTCTGCTTTAAGGGGTGATGCTTCTTCTACTCATACAAATTCTTCAGACTTTCTAGAGAGATCTATTAAAAAGAAAATTCAAAGTGCTGTAGATGAATTTGCAACTGTATATGGCACACCTCCTTTAAGAATATCTCAGGTGTGGTCAAATATTCAACAGCCAGGGAGTATTTTAAAGGAACATAGACACCCTCATTCTGTTCTCTCTGGAGCTTTATATGTGAATGTGGATAAAGAAAGTAGTAAAATATATTTTCACAATCCAAATTCATTTGTAACCTATGAAGATTTTGGAGAACATAATCATTATAATTTTCAGTGGATGTCATTTCAACCAGAGAATTGTTTATTAATTTTATTTCCTAGTTGGTTGTGGCATGGAAGTGAAGATGTTAATAAGAGCGATGATAGAATAGTAATAAGTTTTAACACTTCTTTAAGAAATAGTTATGAATTTAAGTAAAGTGTATCACATGTTACACTATTGCTTGCATATATAGAATATATGTGTTAGCATACGCATATCGTTCAACCCAGTAGGGTCGCAAGTAAGTCGCGGAACGGAGCGTTCATCCCAATGATTCCTTTTGTGCTGTCAACCCTTCTCACTTGTGAGGAAGGTAGTGATTTAATCAAGAAATTGGTTAAACCATCTCTTAATGAAGCAGACAAAGTAGAACTCACTGAAATCATTCAGTCTAGTTCAGAACCAGAATGTGATTGGGACGCAAACGACTAAAGGAACGGGCCTTAAAATCCAACTACTTTAGGAGTAAAATTATGCAAGTTACCTACAGAGGTGTTAAGTACAACACCGCGGACAAGAAGTCCTGCCAGAAGCAAGTCTCTGAATTAGTTTACAGAGGCATCAAGCATACAGAGTCTAAGACTGTGTGTGCGAGGTAAGTGGTCATTGACTTACAGAATCTCAAAGAGGGGTTTGACACCCCTCTTTTTTTGTGCCATAATATCTAAATAAAAATAAAGCTATGGACAAAGAGAAACTCAAACTGATTGTTAGAAACATGAAACTGTTAGTTGATGCTCTAGAATCCGAAGTCTATTCAGATGTAGAATCTTACAGGTCTTCTCAATACCAAGCTCCTGTGCTAGATTATGATGAAGTTTTTGAGGATGACGATGGATAGTGAATATTCTGAGAAACAACTTCAGTTGAGAGCAGAATGTCTTAATATACTCCTAAAAAATTACGGAAATATAAATATTCATGAAGCAACATATTCAACTCAGGACATTTACGAGTGTGCCGAGGAGTGGTGTAGCAAACAATCTACCACTTCAGGCTTAGTTGCTTACTTTAAGGCTTATTACGTGCAGAATGAAGGACAAAAAGGCAATTAAGTATATTATTAAGCACCCAGAAATTTTTACAGAAGGCGAACAAGCCTACGCTAAGATGATGAGGAAGAGACGCAAACTATTAAAGAAGGTTAGGAAGAATGAAAGTCAGTCTAATCACAGTGACCCCTGATGCAGAGAAACATATAGCATACTGTGCAAGAGTGAGTAATCCGAACAATCAGAATAACGAATCTATAGCAGGACTACTTAAGTATTGTATTAAGCATCAGCATTGGTCCATCTTTGAGCAAGCATTTATGACTCTAGAAATTGAAACTACTAGAGGGTTAGCAGCTCAAATATTACGTCATAGAAGTTTTACATACCAAGAATTTTCCCAAAGATATGCAGAGAGCACTGCCTTGGGAGATATAGAATTACCTGAATTGAGAAGACAGGATGATAAGAATCGTCAAAATTCTATTGATGATTTGGATCCTAAGGTAGTGGAAAAACTTAATAGGCAGATGAATACTCTTTTCAGTTCTGCTTATTCATTGTATACTCAGATGTTAGATGAAGGTGTGGCAAAAGAATGTGCAAGATTTGTACTCCCTTTAGCTACTCCTACCAGACTCTATATGAGTGGAACAGTTCGTTCTTGGCTTCATTATATTGAACTAAGAACTGGACATGGAACTCAAAAAGAACATATGGAAATTGCTACTGCTTGTAAGGGAATTTTCTCTGAACAATTCCCCACTATAGCTTCAGCAATGTGGCTATAAATAATTTCACTTATTATTAACAATTTGTATGCCTACTTATCCTGTAAAAAATAAAGAGACTGGAGAGGAGAAAGAACTTTCTATGTCTATGACTGAGTATGATCAATGGAAAAAGGATAACCCCGGATGGGATAAAGACTGGTCTAAGGGTTGTGCCTCCCAGTCAAGAGAGTTCAAATGGACAGGTGAAGCAGCCTCTAGTGGTTGGAATGAGGTTCTAGACAGAGCATCTAAACAACCTGGTGCTGTAGTTGGTAAACATCGTGATTATAGTTTCTAGGTATGCCAAGGAAAAAAGCAGCAGGTATTAGTACAAATCCCATTCCTAATGGGATGAGCACCAGAAAAATGAAAAGGAAAAAGCCTATCAATCTTGATTATATTAAAAAGATTGAACCCTTTACTCCCAATCAAAGTGCATTCTTTGAGCGTTATGCCAAGGGGCAGAACATGGTGGCTTATGGATGTGCTGGTACTGGTAAAACATTTATCACCCTTTATAATGCGTTGATGGATGTTCTAGATCCTAAAACTCCTTATGACCAAATTTATATTGTGAGGTCTCTAGTTGCTACTAGGGAAATTGGTTTCCTTCCTGGTGATCATGAAGATAAATCTTATCTTTATCAAATCCCTTACAAACATATGGTAAAGTATATGTTTGAGATGCCTGATGATGCTTCTTTTGATATGCTTTATGGGAATCTTAAAACACAGGGAACCATTGATTTCTGGAGCACTTCCTTTATTAGAGGAACAACTTTTGACAGTTCTATTTTAATAGTAGATGAATTTCAGAATCTTAATTTCCATGAATTAGATTCCATGATTACTAGAGTTGGAGAAAATTCTAAGATTATGTTCTGTGGAGATGCAACACAGACAGATTTGACTAAAACCAATGAGAAGAATGGGATAGTCGACTTCATGAAAATCTTGCAAAATATGCCATCCTTTGATACAATAGAGTTTACTGCAGAAGATATCTGCAGAAGTGGTCTTGTTAAAGAGTACATTATTTCAAAACTTCAATTGGGCATAGAGATGTAATGTTTAATCATGTTGATCTTGATCTTCCTACTTTAGAGAGGGAGACTATTGATGGTGTGAGATACTACCAAACTCCTGAAGGTAATAAGAAACTTGTTTCTATTACTTCTGTTATCAGTTATATTAATCGGCAGATTTTTATTGATTGGCGCAAGAAAGTAGGGACTGAAGAAGCCGATAAGATCACAAGAAAAGCCACTAGTAGGGGTACAGATTATCATACTCTGGCTGAGAATCATTTAGGCAATAAAGAATTTGAGCATGGTACTGTTCAACCTTTATCAGAATTTTTATTTTTACAATCTAAAGATACTCTCAACCATATTGATAAAGTTCATGCTCTTGAGTCTTCACTCTATAGTTTAGAGTTAGGAATAGCAGGAACTGTTGACTGTATTGCTGAGTATGATGGGGAACTAGCTGTAATTGATTTTAAGACTAGTAAGAAACCCAAACCTAGAGAGTGGATTGACCATTACTATGTCCAATGTGCAGCATATGCTTGCATGTTATTTGAAATGACTGGTATAATGGTAAAGAAATTTGTCATTATTATGTCATGTGAGAATGGAGAATGTGTAGTTTATGAAGAATACGACAAAAGAAAGTACATCAATTTACTCTCCGAATATATTAGAGAGTTTGTTGAATTTAAATTGCAAGACTATGCCAAACCCTGAAGAAGAAAGCTTTAAGGAACTAGTTGAGAATAAATTCTACTGCTCTAGAAAATTCGTAGAGGAGATAGAGTCTATTGCTTTAGAAAATAAAGATATGAAATATATTGATGCTATTGTTTTCTTTTGTGAGAAGAATAATGTTGATATAGAATCAGTTCCTAAATTAATTTCCAAACCTTTAAAGGAAAAACTTAGAGGTGAGGCAATGGAATTAAATCTTTTAAAGAGAACTTCTCATGCTAAACTTCCAATATGAATGATCCTTTAGTAATGAAAAAGTTACGGGATGGTTGTCCTGTAATGGTGATCAAGATTCCTTCACTGATTATGAAGGAGATTGATGTATGGGTAAAGGAAAGTAAGCAGTTTAAGAATCATCCATTAGCAGAACTGAGGGCTCATGAGAATGTAGGATATCTTACTGCTGATGGTAAGAAACATAATTCTTATCAGTGTTCTATTTCTCCTAATTTAATTGAGAATTCTTTCTGGTTGGGATGGGTGTTGAGATTGTCTGCAAAGTATTGGGGAATAGGTAAGTCTCATCGTACTTTTTCAATAAGGAAGAATGATGGTCATTTTGATGGGTATGATGTGTGGACAAATTTTGCATATAAAGGAGACGATAATCCGACTCATAATCATTCAGGATTTCTTTCAGGTGTAATATATTATAAGAATCATAAGCATCCTACTCTCTTTGATGAGTATAATTGTGCTTATGATGGGTTAGATGGAACAATGGGTATGTGGCCTAGTAGAGTCTTTCATCATGTAGAACCACAGACTGCTAATAAAGAAAGGATTACTCTTGCTTTCAATGTCAATAGAGGTGAAACTAATTTTGAATATGGTGCTGCTTCAGCTTTTAATTGATAAACATCAAACAACTTCCAATGTATGAGTTAACAACCATAGAAAGAAAGAGTTTCGAAACCTATCAAACTTATCTTGCTATGAAGACCCATTTTATGAAGGATGCTTATGATTTTTTTAAAGCTGGGGAAAAGATTAGAGCAAAATATACGACCTTTACCAAAAGGAAAGATAAGCCTTTCTTTTATAGTTTAGCAGGTCAATATTCTAGTCCACAGATTAGAAATTTTTTTCTGGCTAATTTTGCGGATATGGATGTAGATTCTCAAGAAGTATGGATAGCTAATATTATTAGATATGGTGAGAAAAAGTATAGTTCTTGGCAGAAGAGAATACAATCACTTTCTTATACTTTTAAGGAGGATTCTCATAGATTATTTGATAAGCATAAAATGGATGAAGTATTTGAGTGTCCTACTAGGGGACATCCTCTTTTGATGAAGAGTTATTTGAGTGGAGATACATCTTTGGAAACAATGGTAATCTATGATCAAATATTAGGATACAGAAAGGATTTTGATAAAAAGATGGAGGATCCGGTGTGGAAATCCCACAGTATGAAGATAAAAAAGTACTCTCCATTTTTAAAAACTGGCCTAAATATTGATGTATTCCGTTATAAAAAAATTCTTAAGCAGGTTGTAGGAGTATGAGGTTCTTCGATTCTGAAATTGTTCAAGAAGAGTTGAAAGAGATTACTCGATTGCAACAAGAAGTTTATTCAAAGGTTTTTGCTTTTTCTCACATGGGGAAGAAGGAAAAGTTAGAGCACATTGGAATGTTGGAATCTCTTTTGAGAAAACAACAAGTTCTTTATACTAGGTTGACTCTATCAGATGATCCTGAAGCTAAAATGATGAAAGAAGGCATTCAAAAATCTGCTAAGGCAATGGGATTTCCACCTACTGTGGACTTAAATTATATGTTCTCCAACATCACTGGTGTTGTTGAAAATATGAGAAAATCCATTGACGAGTCTTGACTTAAGTGTTATTATAATAGAGTACACACAAGCCAAATACACTTAATACGGAGAATACGTATGTCTTTTAAGGACTTAAAAAAACAAAGCTCTTTGGGCTCTTTGACCAGTAAACTGGTAAAAGAAGTTGAGAAGATGAATAACACTGGTGGAGGTGCTGATGAGCGTCTTTGGAAACCAGAAATGGATAAGAGTGGTAACGGTTTTGCTGTTATTAGATTCTTACCTGCTCCTGAGGGAGAGGATTTGCCATGGGTTAAATTATTTTCTCATGCATTCCAAGGTCCTGGGGGATGGTATATTGAGAACTCTCTCACTACTATCAATCAGAAGGATCCTTTGGGAGAATTGAATAGAGAGTTATGGAATAGTGGTAATGAAAAGGATAAAGACACTGTACGTAAGCAAAAGCGCAAGCTTTCTTACTATGCAAACATCTATGTTGTAAAAGATCCTGCTAATCCTCAGAATGAGGGTGAAGTATTTCTTTACAAATTCGGTAAGAAGATCTTTGACAAGGTGATGGATGTAATGCAACCAGAATTTGAGGATGAACAAGCTATTAATCCTTTTGATTTCTGGCAGGGTGCTAACTTTAAGTTGAAGTTACAGAAGAAAGATGGTTTTTGGAATTATGATAAGTCTGAATTTGATAGTTCATCTCCTTTGTTAGAAGATGATGATGCTCTAGAAGCAATTTGGAAGAAGCAGCATTCCTTGACTGCTTTTGTTGCTGCTGATCAGTTTAAATCTTATGATGACTTGAAGAAGCGTCTAGACTATGTTCTTGGCAATAGGAATACAAATCGTCCTACTCCAGTACAGGAGGAGACTGAGTATGATTCCTATGCTGAGGCAGAACCTAAGAGGGTAACTGAAGAGCAAGTCATGAGAAAACTAGAGGATTCTTATCAAGCATCTAAGACTGTGAAAGACACAGTTGTAGATGAAGATGATCCAATGAGTTACTTTGCTAAGTTAGCAGAGAGTTAATTAGACTTCATATATTATTTCAACTTTTAATTCCAAAAATGGGGGGAAAAAATCTCCCCATTTTTTTTGGCTCTATTACTTTTTCGTTAACTGTATAATCTAATATTTGATCCTTTAACCACTTCTTCAGAGACAAATTGACTACTTCCAGGTTTATATGGCATGAGTTCTTCTATGCTATTAATTGCTAATGTCACATAAACTGGTTTGAGAATAAAAATATTCCTTCTTTTTTCTTGGATATTTTCTTCATATTCATAGTTAGTTACTGCATCAGTAATATTAGTTGCACTGACTAATGACCCATTATCATAATATTTGATAGAATAAGTTTGTGGAACTTCTAGTCCTTTAGGTATCATTATCATTCCTTTGCTGTTTTTAACTTCTACTGTTTCATAATGATGAACAGCATTAAATGATTCCTCTTCTGTTAGATCTCCTGTCTTATATTTGGATAATAGGTACTTATAAAAAGCCTGTTCGGTCATAGGCCATTCATGTTCAAAGTTTAAGACGTTATTAGATAATAATATCAACCAATCTAAATATGGGTCTTCATAGATTTTAAAGGCAATTTGATCGGGTCTTTCATCGCCTACAATTTTGTATTTGGTGAAATTAGTTTCCTCACCAAAAATGTCTTCTGGTACTTTTACCCTTTTAAAAAGGTTTTTTACTTGAACATATTCAGATATAAGAGCATCTGGAAAACGACTTACATAGTCAAAATTTGGTACGTTGGAAAAGTATGGATTTGCCATAGTTAGTATCCCATATCCCTCCAAGAAGAATCTATTTCATCTGCATAAATTGGCTCAAGTTCACCAAATGCCATTGTAACTGCATAGGCAGTTAGAGAACCATCGTCCCCATAAGTCATGTAACTTCCATCTGGGGTATAATTCACTGAAAAATTAGTCATAGCGCAAGGCTTAAACTTGTTTAGGAATGGGTGTTGTCTGTCTGTATCATTATATATGTATTCTAATTGGAAAATTCTAGGAGTTTTTAAGAATAAACTAGAGGAAGACCTTTGAGGAGCCATATTTCTTTTGAAGGTCTTAATTATTTTTTTGACTTCTCTTGCCTCTTTGTTACTCCTAGGAGTGAATGTAAAGTTAAAATTGAAAGTTCTTAATCTGGGACCAGAGAAGAGAAGTTCTAGATTAGGGTTAATAACTGTTCCAGTTGCACGTGCGGTAGTATTATTGACACCTACTGCTTGACCAGCAAAATATGCTTTTATAAATGGACCAGCAGTTGGATCATTTATCATGGATTTCAAGTCATCCATTGCTTTATTAGCAGTATTTCCCAATGCTGCAGGATCCATATTTGCTATACTTTGGATGGATCCCATAGCAGCTTGAGCACCTGCTGCTTGGAGAGCATTCATAGTATCTCCACCCCAATCCACAGAATTGGTTTCTGAAAGATTAGGTTGCATAGGAAGAATAATTCTTTCTAAGGGTCTATTGAGCAACCTTCTTACAGATCTTCTTCTTCCTGGAGTTGGGAGTCCAGAAGCCACATACTCATAGGATGTAATTTTAATAAAGTCATATCCTAGGTCTGGTATATTGAGAGGATACCTATAAACTACACCTGCTCTATTACTTGTATAACTTGGTCTACTCCATAAGAATTCGTTAGATTCTGTACCTAGAGAATCGTCTGTTTCTACATTACTAGGGTTGGTATTAGATCCTTGAATTCCATCAGGATCATTAACAGCTCCACCACTAGAGTCTGGAGGTGGGGCTACTCCAGTATTGGTTAGTGATTGAAATCCTAATAATTCTTCTAATTCCTGTAGTCTTCTTAATTCTATATCTGTGGTTGCATTTTGAGATGCTAGGGCTAGAGTATCTTCTTTGGTCGTTACATTTAGATATGTGTGCTGCTTAATATAAATGGTGCCCGGAGGAGTAGTTCCTACAAAAAATTCTTCATATAAATCTTCATCAGATATTGTTTGTTGATCAGTTTCTCCATCCCAAGAGTATATTAATGTATCAGTACTAAATTGATTGACTTTATAGACATAATAATCTCCATTAATAATATCAGTTCTTACTCTAATTTTATCTCTTCCGTTAGTAACTGCAGTACTATCTCTTTTTAATGTGCGAGTAGAATCATAGGTACTAGCTCCTGCAGATGTTGCAGTCCATCCACTAGTATCTCTATCGTTATAATCGGAGGTTCTTACCGCCATAATGCTATTTTTTAGTTATTTATCTTGAAATTTTGATATGGAATAGAACGTAAATCAGGCATTTCAAGGGGATAAGCAACATGGAGGTATCCTATTACTTCTTCCCACGTGTAATTACGAAAATCAGGCCAATGGACATTATATCCTCTAAATCCCCATCTTTGTACATCTGTACAAGCAATTAGAGGAAATTGGTCATAACGAATTCTAGGGGTTTTAGGGGCGTATATAAAGGTATAAAATCTTCCTATGGAGGGGATTATTTCAGTTTCGGTTAATATTTCAGTGACCGCTAGCATTCTATCATCAGCATCCTCTAAGTTGATGATGTTGTCGACATTATATTCTAATCTATTTCTTTGATCTTCTAGATATTCCTCTTGTTCCATACAGTTCCTCTTCTGTTATGATTTTGAATTGCATTCCATTGTCTTTACAGAATTCGTGTGCTGCTTTCCATTTAGCTTGATTGAGCGTATAAGTTTTTATTTCATAGATGTAGCTTTTAGTTACCCTTGATTTTTTAAGGGGAGCTTTAGTTTGTTTCTTGGGCTTTACTTCAATGATGTACCTTTTCCTTTTTCCATTTTCATTCACTTCAATGAGATAATCTGGATAATATCTGTGAATTTTATGATCAAGAGGAGAGATATATTTAATACTGAATTCTTCACTTGCCCAATTAATCACACTCTCATTTAAATCACAATATCGGCAGAAGGTTCTTTCCCAATTACTCCTACAAATAATATTACTGGGATTACCTCTATACTTATGGGGATTGTGAGGTTTGTATTTGCTCTTGTAAGATTCTCCCACTTCTCACCTACATAGTATTAGTAATTAAATTTATTTATAGATGGCAGGGCCACGTCCTAATAAAATATCTACTTCTGCTATAAAAAGTAGATTATTAAACCTTGCTCAAACTTCTGTTTATAGGGTTAAGATTCAACCACCTTTGGCAGTTAATAACTTTTTAGAAGGGGAAGGAAGAGAGTTTTCTTACCAAACTAGTGGAGGAGATTTAGAACTTTTATGTTCTGATACTTCTTTACCTGGCAGTACTTTAGCTACACATGATAAGACCAGTGATTATGCTGGAGTGACAGAGAAGTTTGCTTATAGAAGAATATATGATGAAACTATAGATATGAATTTTTATGTAGATAAGAATTATAATGTTATTGAATTTTTCGAAGGATGGATGGATTATATTTCGGGGGTGGGGAGAGTTGGTAGAAGGAGTGATTTTAAAAATACTCCTATTGGATATAGGATGAGTTATCCTAAAGAATATAAGACTAATATTTACCTTACTAAATTTGAAAAGGATCAACAAAATAGATCTTTAGCTTATACCTTTGTAGATGCTTTTCCTATTACTATTAATAGTAGTCCAGTAAATTATAATGCTAGTGATATTATGAGATTTAGTGTCTCATTTTCTTATGTTAGATATGTGAGAGAAAGATTAGGATCAAGAAGACAACCCATAATTACACCTCAACCTCAAGGAGGTACTGTGGTTGGAGTTGTGAATTTAGAAAATGGTATGTTTAGGGTAGATAGGATGGTTAATGGGCAAATTATTTCTAATTTATCCACAAGTTTACCTGAGACTTCTGTTCCAGTTTCTGGATAAATAAAACACTGATTGAATTATTATGCCATTACCAACAATTGCTACGCCAACTTATGAATTGGTCTTACCTTCTACCAAACAAGAAATAAAATATAGACCATTTTTAGTTAAAGAAGAAAAACTTTTAGTCCTTGCTTTAGAGAGTGAAGATAATAAGCAAGTATCCAGTGCTATTAAATCTGTTATTAAAGCGTGTATCTTAACTAGAGGAATTAAAGTAGAGGAACTCACTACTTTTGATATTGAATATTTGTTCTTGAATATTCGTGGAAAATCTGTGGGAGAAGAAGTGGAGGTTAATATTATTGCTCCAGATGATGAAACTACTAGTATTCCTGTTAAAATCAACTTAGATGACATCCAAGTTGTTGAAAATGAAGAACATACAAAGACTATCAAGTTAGATGATACTTTAATGATGGAGATGAAATATCCTTCTTTGGATCAGTTCATTAAAAATAATTTTGATTTTACTGATCAAAGTAATGTGGATCAATCTTTTGAAGTGATTGCTTCTTGTATTGATAAGATTTTTAGTGAAGAAGAGGTATGGGCAACTGCTGATTGTACTAAGAAAGAAGTTAATGAATTTCTTGAGGGAATGAATTCTATGCAATTTAAGGAAATTGAGAAGTTCTTTGAGACTATGCCTAAACTTTCTCATACTCTTAAAGTTACTAATCCTAAGACTAAGAAAAAGAGTGAGGTGGTATTGGAGGGGTTATCGTCTTTTTTCGCATAGGCATGGTACATATGGACCTGGAGAATTACTTCAGGCTTAATTTTGCGTTGATGCAGTACCATAAATATTCATTAACTGAGATTGAAAATATGATGCCTTGGGAACGAGATGTTTATGTTGCATTACTGCAGCAGCATCTTGAAGAAGAGGAACAAAAACAAAAACAACAAAACTCTAATGCCTATTGAAGATGCTGTTAAGATAGTTTTAGATCTGGGATATGATCTAGGCAATGATCCTGCGCTTGGTGACTATAAGAGGGCGTTTATTAATGCTATTAATGAATTGGATCCAGGGGATCCTCGTATTCCAATTTTACAGCAGGCAGTTTTAGCGGTTAAGAAAGCCCAAGCAGTGGATTTTGTAAATGGGAAATCTAGAGGTGGATCTGATGGAAGTAGTAGTGCTGTTGTAAAAGGAGGAACAATTGGAGCCGCTCCTGGTAATGGTAATGATCTAGGTATTGGCTCCAGTTTAGCTAAGATTGAAGAAAATGTTCAAGGTATATTGGATGTTTTTAGAGATCAATTAGCATTGGATAAGAAAGACATAAGAGATGATAAGAAATTACAACAAGATGCTGATAAGAAAGGAAGAGAGGGACAATTAGAATCTACTGGGTCTAAAAAAATAGTTGGTTCTGCAATATCAAAAGCCATCAAACCTGCTCAAGGTCTTTTTGATATCATATGGAGATTTGTTTCTAATGTTTTGATGGGTGGAGCGTTTTTGGGTCTGATGAAGATTCTTCAAGATCCTCAGCGTATTATTAAACCTATTGTAGATGCATTAAATGGTGTTATTGGATTTTTTAATCAGTTTCTAAAAGTATTATTTACAGTACTTTTGGCTCCTAGTAATCTTTTAATTGATGGTTTCAATTTGGGATTGAAGGGTGTATTTGCTGCGCTTAATGGAGTGTTGAAAGTATTCAAACAAGAACCCGTGGATGTATTGCAAATTCCAAACATCCAGCCTCCTCAGGTGCCTCTTATACCAATGCCGGGAGACCCACCAGCAGAACCAGTTCAGCAGATGTCTAAAGGTGGAGAGGTTCAGAATATAACTGTTAATAATATTTCTAATGAAAAAGGCATCTCTTTTGCTAGTGGAGGAGCAGTTACTCCTAGATCTGGCCAAAGAATAAGTGGAATGGGTCCAGATACTCAATTGATTGCTGCTCAACCTGGTGAAGTTGTGATGAGTAAGAAGGCAGTAGATTATCATGGTAGAGATAATCTTTTAGCAATGAATGCATCAGGTGGAGGAACCAATAAACCCACTACTCGCTCTGCTGTAATGGGATATCAAGGTGGTGGTCCAGTAATGAGAAGGAATAGTAGAGGAAGATTAATAAGGAGACCAGCTACAGTAGCTTCTTCTTCTCCTCAGGTATCAACCCCCAGTCCTCCTAGAGGTAATAATGTAACAGTGGTTCCTATCACTAAACCTAAACAACCACAACAAACTCCCAATAGTGGGTCTTCAGCAGGTCAGAAAACTGTAGGAACATTTTCTCCTATTGATTTTAATAATCATGAAAGAATGGGCGTAAGAGCCGAATATCAGTTGGTGTAAGAAGATGGCAGTAATATCAGGAACAGCAGCATTATTAAAAGCAGCAGCAACTATATTGAAGGCTATATCTAAGTCAGGTCTAAAGAAAGCAGCTCAGTCTGCATTAAAGAAGGGAGCTAAGCAAGCTGTTAAGAGAAAGGTAAAATCTAAAGCAAAGGATTTTTTAAGTAGGAAGAAGAAAAGAAGGAAAGGTGGAAAGGAAGTAGATGAGGGAACTAGGGAACCTTCTTCAGCTGAAAGTAAAGCAAATGTACAAGCTACTGAAAAGATATTAGGAGGTGCTGCAACAGGTTCTTCTGCATTGGCAGTTATAGATAAATCTAAAGGTAAGACTAGTTATGTAAGTATTAATAAAAGAGTTGATAATATTGTAGGATTGACGAGTGCTATTAAAACTGTAGTGTCTGCTCAGTATCAAGTAGATAAACAGGCAGTTGAAGATAGAAGAAAGCAATTAGAAAATGAAAAGAAAAGGAGGAGAGAATCTCTTTTAGAAAGTGGAAAGAAAGTAGCATCCAACGTTGGAGGAGCAGCCGTTGGAGCAGCTAAGAAATTTGGTGTTTGGAGATTTTTAAGTAATATTTTGTTGGGAGCATCAGTTTTAGCTATACTACAAAATTTACCTAAAATTGAAGCATCATTTAAGTTTTTAACAGAAAATTTACATAAGATTTGGGTAGCTTTACGATATGGAATACCCCTTATAGGAAAGGCAGCTCAAGCTCTTTTCGGGTTCGTGAAGAATAAGGGAGGTAAAGTATTACAATTTTTAAAAAAATCATTTGGTTCTGGCTCTCTATGGATTAAAACTAAACTCGGTAAGGTTTTTAAATTAATTGCAAAGGGAGTAACAGGTTTAGGTGGTCAGATAATGGACTCGCTTAAACTGGGAGGAGAAAAAGCTCTTAATTTCTTGCGTAATTTGCCAGGAGCGGAGCAAGTAGGTAAATTCTTTACAGGAGCAAAGAATTTAGTGGTTGCAGGAGCTACTAAAGTAAAAACAGCAGTAACTGGAGCAGTAACTGGAGCTAGAACAGCATTAACACAAGCTGTTGGAGGAGCACCAGGAGGAGTATTAAGAAGAGGTATGGGGAGAGCTGGTAATAGGCTTCTTATTAAATTCTTCGG
>VTLG01005284.1_pt1 | contig 27419 bp, 40 predicted proteins | sample 4694571 | NCBI WGS metagenome assembly VTLG01 (sample SAMN12604809, study PRJNA352737) | marine metagenome | biome: ENVO:00000447; feature: ENVO:00000209|ENVO:00000569|ENVO:01000036; material: ENVO:00002151; isolation source: viral sequences binned using virsorter ...
GAGTGGCTTCACGAACTTATCAAAGAAACAAAAGCTGGCAGAGAGTTTCCAGAGCATGATGAGGTCACAAAATGACCTCTTCTCCTAAGACACAAGCTGAAAAAGATCAGCACAAGAGAGACAGATTCAAAGCTCTCAGACTTCCAAGAGTCGAAGCCATAGTCAAAAGACACAGGCAGCTTCAAAATCTAGCTAATCAAAGCAACTACAAATACACCAAAGGTGAAGCTGAACAAGTCGTCAAACTTTATGAACTAATGCTTGAAGAAGCAAAAGAGGCATGGCTTGATGTTGACTCTTACAACTTACAAAAACTATTTACTTACGATCAAACGGAGCTTGACTAATGCAAAATGTATTACTCGGAATTGCTGGCATGGGTTTACTATTCACCACATTGTCAGGAACACTTTATGACATGACTTATCAAGATTGTCATGTAAATAATATAGAAATGGCGTGCAGGGAACTTCAGAAATGACTTTTGAAATCAAACGTATGCAGCAAAGGCTTGCTGACCTTGAAAAAGGTTACAAAGAACTTTCTTTTTGGCATGACCAATGGAAAAAAATTCACATGATTACAAAAGAATCCATAGTCAAAAGTGCAGAATTACATTCTGAACTTAATGACACTATAAAAACAATGAGACAAGCAATTCTTGAACTTGCTGAAAGAGTTGAAAAATTAGAACAAAAAAATACTGGTAAAGACCACCCCTGATCTCTACCAGTATCCACCCGTTGTCCTAACACCAAAGGACAACATTACTATAACAAAATGGAATCTTTAAACAACACCACACCACACATAACGTCAGTTGATATTGACGAACAAGTGTATAGATCAGATCCAGCCATTGCTGCTTCTGATTTGAAATACGCCATAGATCATGGCCTTGAGGCTTTCAATATCTATAAGTATGGCAAGAACAATCCACCTAGAATTGCAACCCCAGCAATGAAGTTTGGATCTATGTGTCATAAGTTTGTACTTGAGCCTAAACTTTTTCCTGTTTCTTATTGTTTATTAGACGATAAGAGAACTAAAGCTGGCAAAGCAACAGCATTAGCCATGCAAGAAAAAGGCATTGAAACTTTTACAACTCCAGAAATGGATACTCTTACTGGTATCTATAAGGCTCTTTGTAATAACGAATTTGCTAACAAATACATTATTCAAGATACTTTGAAAGACAGTAGAGGTTTAGCAGAGCAATCTTACTGGTGGAAGCATAGAAAAACAGGCTTGCAATGCAAATGCCGTTGTGACTATGTGATTGATGATATGGTTATTGATCTAAAAACAACAGGTGAAGGTGGTGCATCACCAGAGGCATTTACTAAAACTATTGTTAATTTTAAGTATTTTCTTCAAAGTAGTCATTACCTTCAAGGCACAGGTCAAAAGAGATTTATTTTTGTTGCTGTTGAGAAAGTATTTCCATTTAGCGTGGGAGTTTACGAACTGTCACCTAACTTCATAGAACGTGGTTATGAATTGCAAGAACAAGCATTGTCTGACATTAAAAACGCCCAAGAGTCAGGCATCTGGTCAGGTTACACCAACTATGAACCAGAGGGCATCAAAACACTTACACCCCCCAGATGGTTATGACATTTACTAAAGAACAAACAGATCAACTTAATCAACCTATTGACCCTAAAAACGTAGAGACTAGGGATGGCAATAGAAGTGGTACTTTGCAGCTTGCTTATGTTGAAAGCTGGCACGTTATCAAAGAAGCAAATCGCATTTTTGGATTTGATGGCTGGTCATCTGAAACAATACAGCTTGATTGTGTACAGAATGATGATGTCTGTGTGACTTACATTGCAAAAGTCAGAGTGACAGTTGGTGATGTTATCAGAGAAGGAGTTGGTGCTGGACATGGTAAAGGTGAAAGAGTTAACTTAGGTGACAAACATGAATCAGCAGTAAAAGAAGCTGAATCTGACGCTAGAAAACGTGCCTTAATGCAGTTTGGTAATCAGTTTGGACTATCACTTTATGATGCTAAAAAAGCATGGAAAAATCCTAAAAAAGACAGAACTCCAGTTACAGCACAAAACCTTACAGTAGTTGCTAAAGATGCAATCTTAAAAGCTGATACTAGACAAAGACTTGACAAGTGTGCTGAGTCTTTGGAAGTCCGTTACACTAATGGACAAATACCGCAAAACGATTACAACGACCTTTGCGACCTAATCAAAACTAGAAAAGAGGTAATCAAAACATGACAGTAGCTGAGAGCCAGTTTTTCACAACAGAGCAACTAGCCTCAAGATATGGCAAAACTCCTCAAACAATTAGAAAGTGGAGATACAAAGGTTATGGCCCTGAGTTTTATGAACTTTCTAAACTTGAAGCTATTTTCGGAGATCCCAGAGTACGTTATGACCTTCACAAAGTCCTTGCTTGGGAAGAAGCAAACGGCATTACACCTATTGAACCCTTTTAATTATTATGGCAAACACCGCATTTAACGCAAAATTCAGAATCGTTGACAACAACAGCGATAGAGAAAACGCACCAGAAAGAAACCTAATTATCGACATATCAGTTGATGAAGCTATGAAGATGGCGAACTGGTTACAAACTATGGTTGATAATGCCCATATCGAAGATAGTAAGATAAGGGTTTACAAAAGCAAATCAGATTATGATGAGATTGCTGGCTTTTCGATCTGGGGCGGCCTCTGGGGTAACTCAGGCAGAATTGCACCACTAAATCCTAAACCAGCCTCTGAACGGACTGTAAACGTAAGAGCAAACCAGCGTGAACTTCCAGAGGATTTACCTTTTTGATTATGTATTTATTAACTTTTCCAAGCGATCCGTATGTTGGTCAGATTTTTTATCACGCAAAATCTCAAAGAACTTATGAATTTTGTGAGACAACAAAAACAAACCATGAAACTGGAGAAGTTATTGAGTCTGCAACTTGGTTTGATATTACCGAAAAGGATTTAGTTCCTTAACTAAGAGGCATTAAGGTTAGATGTTTGGGACTAACCTCATGTAAGACCTCTACTTCTTATCAAATATTATATATCTCAAGCGATCCCAAAAGGTCGCTTTTTTCTTAGCTGCTTTGCTTTCTAACCTTACAAGATAAGCTTGCTGATGAGCTATAACATCAATAGCATTACTAACAAAGTGAGCTTGCCTTGCGTTTGTCTGTAGTAGCTTTATTGCATAAGGCTTTAGCAGTTCAATATCTTCCATATTCTGTATGAACTGTATAGACTTTTGTACTTCAAACTCACCCTCAAGACTGTAGCTATCAGTAAGGGCATCTATGATGTTTTTCATTTAAGGGAAAAGTTGTTTTTCTAAAACGTCAACTGCTTTATCATCAAGAGTATTTGTTGTCTGTTTGCAAATTGCTCTAAGCAAATCAATTACTAACCTCTTACAAGCAGTTGTAGTTAAAAAGGTTAATAAAATAGGCTTTAAAATCTTATACATGAAATAACTATGTGTTACTTTCCAAACATAGCTAAAATGCTAGTATTAGACAAGATGCTTCGCTTTTATGGCAGAACAACAGAAAAAAGATCCTGTTTTGACAAAAGAACAAATTGAAGAAGAAAAGCCTGATTATCAGGAAAAAATTACTTTTTTAATTTCTACTGTTGCACAAGCATTTATTCTTGCTTGGTGTCTATTAGTGCTTTCTCTAGGGTATATAAAACTACCTAACAGATTATTTGGCTTAGATATTCCAGATCAACCAAGAGTGGATAGTACATTCGCTGCTGGACTTCTTGGTAACATTCTTGGAGGTTTAGGCATTTCGGTTAACGCAGCACAGGGAGCTAAAAAGAAAAAGAAAGAAGATGGAAATGGTAGTAATAGTAACTCTTCTGGTAGCGTTTCGACTATAATAATAAGACAGCCGCTTGAGATCGTCACAACAAAACCTGACGTTATCAAAGTTGACCCTAATTCTTCCAAAAAATGAAAAAATTAATTCTTCTCGCAGCATTACTAATGCCAGCAGCACAAGCTGACATGATCCACAAAATGACCAGTTCGACTCAACTTACTGTTGACGGTGCTTATACCGTTGCTGAACGTGGTGCTACTTCATATAGTGTCTCAGGTTCAAACATAAAAGTTGCATCTGCTGACGATCACTTTGGTAAGTTAGTTGCACCAGCAAGTGCTACAGCAGCAGCTACATTAGACGCTGGAACATACGACATTAATACAGCAGGGGCGGCCTTCAGTTTCCAAGAATCGGCGATTTACGGTGATGCCGCATATACAGTAGGCTCTGGAGTGGATGTCGCTTCGGGAATTATTGCGGATCTGCCTGTTTTTAGCAAGACAACAAGTTACTCTGGAGGTGTTGCTGGAACCTTAGCTGGTACTGTAACAAGTGCTGGAGTCTTAACAGTAACGGCTGGTGGAGCAGGAACTACAGGTATAGGTCAATTTGTCACTGAACTTTCAATATTGGATTAATGAAGTGGTTAGGTTTACTAATTTTATTTGTATCTAATCCTCTTTATGCAATCCCCGTGGTCCCAAATTTTTCGCAGGGTAGTTCTTTTTCAACGACAAGAACAACAACTAATATCACAGAAACAATAAGAACCACTGAATTTGGTGGCTCTACTTATAGCGTGACAGGATCGGGAGTTACGGCTGACGGTAACATAAATCCTAGTTACACTGACTTAGAAACCACCCTAAATGGTGAAAAATATACATGGAAACAAGTAGATTTGAACAACACCGCAAACTGGCGTTTAACCACAGATGGAGGTGCATTTCAGTTTACTCAGGTCTATCAGCAGCCCTCAGTAAGTCGAATAACCGATCTCACAAGGCAAATCACAAGCGAAAGCGTCACAGATACTACTACAGTGTTCTCGCAATAGCAAGTCTTACTTGTCTCATAAATAAACCAGTTTTAGCAAATAATTCTAGTACAGCAGCCCCCGTAGCCCAGTCTAGCTCTTCAGTTTCTAATCAGGCTGTGCAGGTCTTACAAGGCAATCTCATTGAGTCTCAATTTGGCGGTGGTATAGTTTGCCAAAACTCAATGCTTACTATTTCTCCGTTTGTAACTACCACTTACAATCAAAAGAGGCCTCAAGACTTACGGTACACAACACCTGTTTACAATATGAGGCAAGATGATCAGGGGAATTTAACTAACGCTGGGGAAATACTTTATCACCAAGAAAACTATTCAGCAAACAAAGATAGTCTTGGAATTAATTTTGGTATTGCTGCGACCTTTTCTATTCCTTTAGGTTCTGCATATCAAGATGCTTGTTTACGTTCAGCTACTACTCAAGAGAAAATACAAAATCAAATACTTAATAACAAAAAGTTAGATTATGAATTGGCAAGATTAAAAAATTGTGGAGAATTAAAAATTGCTGGTATTCAATATGCAAAATCAAGTATCTATCACAAGATATGTGAAGATGTCATAGTTACTGAAAAGATGGGTCAAGTTATACCACATAAACACAAATTAAAGACAAAAAAATAAGCCCACATTGACTTATACAGAGCGGTGGCTGTTTTATCAGCACGATGTAAAAGTTGTAAGCTTGAAAGCAACTGACGCTCCAACAGAGCAGTGACCGATTTTACGGTTTGATAATGGGTCTGGTTGCTAAATGGGCAACTGATCTATCCATCAGAGCAGAGGCAAAGTTAATTGCATGATAATGGGTCAAGTTGCTTAATATTATTCTACCTCTTTTTCTTCTTTTGAGATTTTTTTCTTTAATTTTTTAAATATTGTAGAAATTAGTTTTTTTATTAAAGGAGCCAAAAGCGCAGAGCCACCAGCAACCACACCGATAATAGAAGTTGAAATAAGAGTTTGAGGCGTACCAATAAAAGTTTCTCTGAATGGTACTTCTTTCCAATTTTCGACACATTCAATAACTCCATTTATTTCCATTTTGGAGTAATAGTCAAACCTAAACAGCCTTTTATCATTTTTGTAATCACCTTTCATAAATTGAGGATTTAAGGGTGGGCAAGGTATATAAAATTCTTCTTCTTCTTTCTTTCTTGCAATCTTTGGTTCTTGCGCTTTTATTTCTGGTTCTTGTTCTGCCCTGTTAGTTAAAGTAGATTGTGTTCCGCTGAAATACATAGGAGTGTATTCAAGTGGCTCATAGCTAGGCATTTCTGTACCGCACTCAATAATTGTGCCGTTTTCATCAATATCTATTTGAGTAAATAAATTATTTCTATGAACTTTTATACAGGCTGGATACTCAATGACTAGCTTTGGAACCTTTTTTACTTTTGGTGTAAAAATGTCGTAGCTTCGTATTTTAGGAATATTTATTTCTTTAATTTCGATATTTTTTATTTTAGGCATTAACAGTCGTTAAAGTCAGAGGCCATATTACCTCCTATCTTACCGCCTTCTCTTCTAGCTTGATTTGTAACAAATCCGCTTAAAAACCAACCCACTAATGGCACGTTATTTAAAGAATTTGTCAATCCAGTACCAGTAGCCACTGATGTGCCAATAAGTTCTCCAGTTGACTCACCTTTAGCACGTTCTTCAATACAAGCTATTTGTTTTGCTGTAAGCTCACCATTGTTGACAATAGTTACATCCTTTTCACCAGCTATCCTTTGGCTTTCTTTTGTAACGTATGACTTACTAGCACCTAAAAACCCTGCTGGCTTTTTGCTGCTTTCCATAGAAGCGATAATTCTTGGATCGTGCATCCTGTGTCTTATCTTATAGCTATCTTTATCAGCTTCAATTTCGTAAGTAGAATACTTGCTTACAGGTAAATCAAACATTGGTAAATTTGATTTTTTACTCAAAAGGGTAATCGTATAAAAGTTGGAAGCAACTAAAACAGTTCCAAGTCCTACTGATATACCCTTTATAGTATTATTCATAGAAGCGTCACCATTGAATTTATACAAATTAGAATTTAGGTAATGAATTTGTTGGAACAGATGGGCCTGTCATATCAGGTAAACCTTTATCTAAAACGTTAGGCAAAAGTCCTTTAACTTCTCCAAGAATTTTATTCATAACCTTTTGTTGCAGTTGAGGAGATTGGATATACCTGTATGTTACGAATGAGCCACCTAAGATTCCTAAAACAAGAATCGTAGATAAAATTGTTAAAGCATCTAGAACCTTTCTATACATGATTAAGTTTGCAATAATTAAAGCACTTTCATTTACGAGTGTGCTTGTGTTACTACTAATTGTAGCTCTGTCACCTTTATACGTCACTATGAGTTTAATGACAAGGCAAATGACCACCGAAACTAAGTAGCAAGCTTTCTGCGATAAAACCTTGTTTTACACGCATTAGAACAATACTTTCTTCTTTGCTCTGTAGTAGCAAACACTTTACCGCAGAATTTACACTCCTTTTCTATTATTTCGCAATAGACTTTTTTTCGGTTTCTGCCTCTGCTCTATCTACTAATACAGCTTCAAGACGCATAATCTCATCACGACATTCATTTGCAAACTGTACAGCTTGCTGTTGATTATTTTTTAATTCTTGTATGCGTTTTTGTAGTTCTGCATCTGTTTTACGAGCCATAAGTCGATAATATGTTTCTTACAGTGTAACAGCAGCCTATAATCTTAGCTAGGTTCTGTAGGCCAAGTAATATTATATGGATCAGATTGTGTTGTAATATCACGCAAAGCTTGTCTATAGTTTTTCCAATCGTCAGACAAGGTAAGGTCACTACTAGCTCTCCAATCAGTTTTTGCTAATAATTCATCTCTTGTTTTTCGTACAACTTTCCATTCTTCATTTGAAAGAGCAGTTTGTTCATCTGTTGTTGTAGACTCTACTTTTACTGTATAAGCTTTTCCACCATCAAGATAAGCGTCTACAGTTGATAACTTTTGTGTAGGTGTTGTAAAGCTAAGAGTTTCTATAAGTTCAACTACATTATTTGCTGTTAGAAAATCTGAGTTAGGGCCAGCAGTAGTAAAACTTGTGTTTGGAAATAGTTGTTGAATTGTGCCAGTATTTTTAACACTAGAGCCATCAATTGTTGCGTATTTTTTCATAATAAATTAACTATTAATTGTAATGTATCTTGTTTGTGCATTAGAAAGCAAGTAAATACATTATTGTAGGGTCAGATACACCACTAGCATTGCCATTGTAGCCCGGATCTGTTTGTTTACCTTGGCTTATAGTTTGACTTTGTGAATTTGAGTGCCAATCATTACCCCAATAACTCCAAAAAGTTTGTGCTGGAGTATTACCTCTCCATGAATCACTTTTACCGCTTTGTAAATTACCAGAATAAGCACAAAGAGTTTGAGTATCATTATCTGAATCTCTATTTATACCCCAAATAACAAACTTATCTGGAGTATTACCATCTGAAGCATAATAATGACCACTGTTTGCACTCATATTTCCGCTTTCATAGTTTCCAGCTACAAAGTTGTCAACACTATCTGCACCAAACGGACCATCTTGTCCTGCCCAATTATAATTGTTTATGTTATAAGTATCTAAATCCAACAAAGTATTGTAAATAGTTTTTGTTGTTGTAGCGACTAAATCATAAACAATATACTTACTAAAATTAGTAGTAGGCTCTAAACCTGAACCACCCCCATGTGTATCTGCTAAAGCAATTTTTGTAATACCTGTTTTATTAAAAAAAGCATAATAAAGTCCAAGACCACCTGTTGCTGTTGTTCTGCTATCCGCATCTGTGCTGCTATATGATCCACTAATACTCCTAAAAGCACTTGATCCTGTATAACCATATGCTGCGGTGTTACCATTTTGATGAGTTTTAACTCTTGTAGCCATTAATATTTCCCAACCGTCCTCACCACCACCAGCACCAGCACGAAGATAATGTGATCTCATGAAAGATCTCCTACTGTTGCACCATATAATTGACTGCCTACTTTAAATAATTCTATTGCTGTAGCATTAGCTCCACCAAGCGTAGGGGCAGACCCACCGCTCCACTTCATAGTAGGCCAAGTCAAAGTATAGGCAGATGCAGTTGCAGTGACTATAAGAAGCATAGATTGACCTGTAGTTAAACTATCGGTTGCAGTTCTATTTGCTCCTAATGTCCAAGTCTGTACCATTCCGTTATCAGGATCTAAAGCAACAGATGAAGCGTCAGTTATAGCAAATATGTTTTCATTTATTGCATCTTCAAAAACAACAGAACCTGTAAACGTACCGCCTGCTAATGGCATTTTTGTTGCATCTGTCTGTGCTGGTAAAGAAGTTAAAGCTGAACCATCACCGCTAAATGATGTAGCAGCACAAGCTCCTGTAATAGTTACACCAGTTGATGTGGTTGTTAACTTTGCAGAGCCACTATGTTTAAGACTTACACTTGAATCTGATGCAATAGATACTGCGTTATTAGAATTAGATAAATGTTGTATTTCTTCTACTTTTATTGTTGACATAATAATTTACTGCTTTTACTTGATTTTACTATTAATTTTAAATTTTGTCCTATACCTCAAATTATCTATCATCATTTAATTAAAATCAATAACTTCAGTGCCAAGATTTATTGTAGGTTTAACTGAGCCTGTATTAGCCATGTAAGAGTGACTTGCTAAGTTACCTGTATTAAAAGAAGCACTTGAATCCTGAGACATACTACTTATATTAGAACCTATATCAACTTCGTTTCCACTATAGGGTTCATATTTAAATTCATAACCACTAATACTAGCACTACCTTTATTTGTGTTCCAAGTTGATCCATTTTTACCAGTTGAAGTATCTGTTAAACTTCCATCATTAGGAATTTTAAATATAAACGCATCTAAACTTTGTGAGACATGATCCTTTTTTGTCCTTCCAGCAATATACAAATTATCACCCTTAGATATTATTGCATGAGGTTGTTTTTCTCTACCATCATTATCGCCATGAAGTACATTATGCCACTGAATCGTGCCTGAACTATTTATTTTAATTATATGGCAAGCTCCATAACCAAAAGTGACACTATCGTTGCATGAAAATGTTATATATAAATTGTCAGAACTATCAACTGTTAAAAAAGGATACCAAATGTTTGCGTTGTTCTGACTATTATAAAAATCTTTTTGCCATTGAACAGTACCAGAACTATTTAATTTTAAAAGATATACCTGATACCTACCATGTGTAGGATTAAATATTACATGAGTAACATAAACATTATCTGAACTATCTATTGCTAAATGATTTGATCCACCCCATCTTTCTGTTCCTGAATTAAAAGAACCTGATAAACCATAACTAAAATTTATATTGTAACCAAAAGAACTCGAAGTAGGCATTGCATATTTTGTGGACTGTGATAAAGTTCCTGAATTAGTATATTTATATAATGTAGAGCCACCACTACTACTATATTGACTTCCAGTAGCCCAAACGTAAAAGTTACCTGAATTATCAAATTTAAAACTATATGGTTCTTCGCTTAAAAATGAATAACCATATTTACTAAACAAAATATCGCTAGAAGAAGGCGCACTATTACCACTACCAGCAGCAAGTTTAATTGTGATACATAAACCTCCATTTTCTCCAGTAAGATATATGTTTCCAGAACTATCTACCGCTACATCTCTAAAAATAGTTTCAGAGGCGTAGGATGATACGTAATAAATTGCATCCCAGTGAAAAGTACCATTACTGTCAAATCTGGCAACATACGCATCTTCAGTTCCACTATATTGAGTAGCATCAATCGTTCCAGCGATATAAACATTGTTTGAACTATCTAACGCAATACTAAAACCAATATCTTGGTAATTACCAAGAGATGTATTGTCTATACTTTTTTGCCATTGTAACGCTCCATCCTTATCGTATTTAAGTATTACTATACCAAAGTTGTTAGATCCACTGCCTCTAAATTTTCTTGTACCTACAGCATAGATATTATCATCACTATCTATAGCTATTCCATGAAAAGTTTCATCTTTTATATCTCTTGCATCACCTGTATCTGTATATGCGTTTTCATCTCCGTATTTTATCAGCCAATAATTCTCTGATGCACCAGAATATAAAGAACTGTTTACTCCTCCACCTAAACTAAGCAAGGTATGAAGTGGGCTTTCTTTTGCATAATTATTTTTCATCAAGCAAAGTTAGTAAAATTACCAAATACAGAATAAGTAGCAGAACCAGTTTTAAAAATTGTTATCGTATAAACATCAACACCACTACCTGTAGCAGCAGAAGGAGCAGCACCACCTGACCATTTTATTGTTTGAGTTGACCCATCAATTTGAAAAGCAGACATATAATATGAAGCATTATTATTTGCAGAAAATAATGTCATTGTCGTAACTTTACCAGTACTTATTAAACTATCGAATGTAGTAGAAGAATTACCTCTAATATTAAAAGTAAAGGCAGCAGAGGCATTAGCCGATCCATTCCATACCATTCCATTAGTAAGAATGTCGTGGTTATGCGTACTTGATATGGCACTTGTATCGTCATGAAAAGATTCTTGTAAAACAGAAGGGCCAAAATTATTTACTCCTGTTAAAGATGATCCATCTCCCGAAAAAGAAGTAGCTGTACACGTTCCAGTAATACTTACGCCTGTACTTGTCGTAGTTAAACGAGCAGATGCTGAGTGCTTTAAAGAGACTGAAGAATCAGACGCAAGTGATATTGCATCATCTGTACTTTGCCTAGATTGTATATCATCTACCTTTAGTGTTGACATAATAGTTACGACTTTAAATTAATTTTACCGTTAATTATAAATTTTGTCCTATTCATAAATTTATTCTCCATAAACTCTAAGATCACGACCACCGAATCCTCCCAATATTAATTTTCTGTTTTTATAATCCATGCCTAAAGAGTAATTTACAGCACCAGATGAATTATAAGCATATAGTGTTGATTCAGTAGCTGAACCATTAAGACCGTTTGCTGCACTTAATGTAAATTTTGTTGCTCCTTGCTCAGTACCAAGATACAGTATATTACCGCCACCACTAACAAGGCCATAATTAGGGGTTGTATTGCTAGAAACACCATACGCTGAATACTTTAAAGTCCTGCTTAGATAACCACCAATGCTTGATGTATTGGCTGGCATATCATAATAATAAAATTTAAAATTATCGTGGTATATTAAATAAGTACCATCAAAAGCTAAATTTGAATTGTGATAACCTGCAGGATTGTTAAGACCACCTGAATTAAGGTACAAATCGTTTATATATGTACCTGCTGGATAATTATAAAAAACTAACCTATAACCATCTACTACTACAAAAACAGGAGTATCATCTTGTAAATAAGCAACAACAATATCTCTTGAACCACCACCTACGCTAGAAGTATACCAACCTGAAAAATCAGTGTGAGTACTACTAAATCTATAATAATTAGCATTACTAGCATAAGTACCTGAACTGTAAGACCATCCATAAGAACGAACTGTGCCGTAAGTTGTATATATTTTTTGTTGATTAGTGTCATAAAATTTTCCAAGACCATCATCTACGTCAGACGAAGTTCCGTTATAGTAATCGCTACTTGTATTTACAATATCTATAGGAGCTTTACCTTTGCTAAAAAAATTATTATAGGCAGCGTCATCATAACTAAAAAGAGCAGCACCAGCATTTGAAAGTGAGGTAGCACCACCGCCAAAACCTGTCATTGACAAAGGTTTGTTGTATGTCCAATAGTCTTGCTTCATTAATTATGATGTTTTACTTTGATTTGCAATAACAGTAAATGTAGCTGATGCTGTTTTAATAATTGTATATGCGTAAATATCAAGATCACTTGAACCACCATCTGAGGGAGCAGAACCTCCAACCCACTTTTCATATATATTAGGGCTGCCATCAATAAATATATGTGCAGAATAAGCAGCAGCAGCAGCAGTTGTGATAATAGTTACTGATATAGCCTCTCCAACATTCATACGAGAATCAAGAGTAGTAGAACTATTAAATCTAATATTAGGTGTAGATGTAGTTGTTTCTTGTGTTGTAAAAAGATGTACCATACCGTTTTCTAAGTCAATATCTGTATTATCACTCAACTTACCAGCAGTTATATTTACTTCTTCTACTAATAATTTAGAAAGATTAAGTCCACTACTAAAATTAACTGATCCTGTAAATGTACCGCCAGCAAGAGGCATCTTTGTCGCATCACCAGCATCTGCATATTCTAATTGTCCTACTGCTGTCGCTCCAGAGCCTGTAATACTCTTAACCTTTAAAACTTTATCTGCTGCAATTTGGTTGTCTGGCAAAATCATTGTATAAGACTGACCAGCACTATGAGCAGGGGATTTAAGCTTTACACCATGACTTTGTGCAGAACAGTTTAACTGCAACATTGCGTCATCACCACCTGCACCTTTTACCTCTAATGCACCAGTACCATTAGGAATAACTCTTACATTCCCATTCGTGGTATCAGTTTGTATTTCATCAACAATAACTTTTGACATGATTTTTAAATAAGAAAGAAGTTAAACAAACGTCATGGTAGAGTTTGCACTTACTGTAAGGGTAGCACTAGAAGCAATAGTCATAGGACTAGCTGCTACATAGTTAAAGTTTGCTGTTGTAGTAAAGCTGTTATCCATTTGATTTTCTGCTTCAACAAATAAATTTTCACCACTACTACCTGCTAATGCTGGTGGTATGTCTGTTAAGTTTGCACCACTTATCGCTGGTAATGTACCAGTTATGTTAGCTGCTGGAATTGATGTTAAGTTTGCTGCCGAAGCTGCTGGTAATGTTGAAGGAAATACAGCATCTGGTATCGTTCCAGAGCTTAAATTTGACGCATTCAAAGCGGAACCGTCAATATATCCAGCACCATTAGTAATAGCATTATTGTTTAGAGATATATCTGCTGAACCATCAAAACTAACACCAGCTATATTACGAGCAGTGGCAAGTGTAGCTGCGGTTGTAGCTGCTATACCAAGAGCATCTATATCTGACTTTGTTTGATCTGCTGTTGCTGCGGTTTCTATTCCTGATAACTTTGTTTTTTCAGCGTCAGTAAATGCGTTTGTGTCACTTTCTCCTTCGTATAAACTTTTTATTTCAGCACCAGTTTGGTCTGCGGTTGCAGAAGCTTCGATAGCATTAAGTTTTGTATGGTCAGCATCAGTAAATACATTACTATCAGTAGCACTTTCTACTAAAGTTCTAATTTCTGCGGCGGTCTGATCGGCTGTAGCTGATGCCTCAATACCTGATAATTTTGTTTGCTCTGCATCCGTAAAAGCATTTGTATTACTATTATTTTCGTATGCTGTTTTTATCTCAGTATCAGTTTGATCAGCAGTCGCACCACTTTCTATTGCATTTAATTTTGTATGGTCAGCATCTGTAAAAGTATTAGAGTCTGTAGCTGCTTCTACTGCTGCTGCTATTTGTGCAGCCGTTATAGCTCCTGTATTACCATTAACAGATAAAACCTGATCTGTAGGAGTTAATAATTCTGTAAAATCTGCCATTGTGCCAGCAGTTCCACTGTTTCTCACATAAGACTTATTCTGATCTGATCTAACAACAATATCTCCTTCTTGGGTCGTAAGTGCTAGTTGTGCTGATTCATTTGCTGCTGTTTGTACAGTAGTAAGTGCTATTTGATCGACATTAAAAGTAGTTCCAGATAAACTTAAACCCGTTCCAGCAGTGTATGTTGTGTCACTACTATTAGCAAGAACATAAGCTTTTACCGATTGTTGTGTTGGTACTTTAGTATCGCTATCAGATGCCATATTATCTTCATCAATAACAAAACTCATTGCAGCAGTTGTAGTATCAGTATTCATTACCGCACCAGCAGCATCTACGTTAGTTGCATCTGTGACATCTGCACTAGCTTCTATTGCAGTAAGTTTTGATTTCTCGGCATCTGTAAAAGCATTAGTGTCAGAATTATTTTCATAAGCTGTTTTTATTTCCGCATCTGTTTGGTCTGCTGTAGCACTAGCTTCTATTCCTGATAACTTAGTTTTTTCTGCATCACTAAAAGCATTAGTGTCACTTTCACCTTCATATAAAGATTTTATTTCTGCACCTGTCTGGTCAGCAGTTGCACTTGCTTCTATCGCATTTAACTTTGTATGATCTGCGTCAGTGAATACATTGGAATCTGTAGCTGCCTCTACAAGAGTTCTTATTTCACTAGCTGTTTGATCTGCGGTGGCACTAGCCTCTATGCCTGTTAATTTAGTTTTTTCTGCATCTGTAAAGGCATTTGTATCTGAATTGTTTTCGTATGCTGTCTTAATTTCTGCGTCAGTTTGATCTGTGGTGGCATTACTTTCAATACCATCTAATTTTGTTTTATCGGCTGCACTCATTGAACCAGCAGCAGATGTTGTAGCTGCTGAAATACTGATAGCTGGAGTCGATCCACCTGATGAACTTATTGGTGCTGAACCTGTAACTGAAGTAACACCACCAGCAGAACCAGACGCTGCGGCTGTAATCCTTCCCTGTGCGTCAACTGTAATATTTGTATTTGTATAACTACCAGCAGTAACAGAAGTATCAGCTAACTTAGCAGCAGTAACAACATCATTATCTATAGTAAAAGTCGCACCAGAATTGCTTACAACAATATCTCCCTTGTCACCATCAGAAATAGCTCCGTCTGCCCCTGCAGGCCCTGTCGCGCCTGTATCACCTTTAGGAATAGCAAAGTCAAATGTAGCAGCACTTGACGACCCAGAATTAGTAACTGTAGCACTTGAACCAGCAGCACCAGTGGTCACTGTACCCACAGCTATGGTCGCAGCAGCACCATCACTTCCATTACTTCCATTACTTCCAGCATCACCTCTTGGAATTGTAAAATTTAGTGTGGCTGCTGTTGTGCTTCCAACATTAGTAACTGAAGCATTTGTTCCAGCGTTTCCTGTGGTTACTGTACCTATAGTGACAGTTGCAGAACCTTCTCCTTGTGGCCCTTGACTTCCTGCCGCACCAGCAGGCCCTTGTGGCCCTTGACTAATAATTTCAACAATGGCAATAGGATTAGATGAACTCATGCTGTGTAACCTTCACTTATAAATAGTTTACCCTCTAAAACATAAAATTTATCACCGTTAGGATCTGTTAATTTTATGTCATAATCAAGAATAGTTAGAGAAAAATTTTCAGTATCAGTATCACTAAGTTTTAAATCAACTGTTCCATTAGGTCTATCTGTATAAGTAACACTAAAATTTGCAAATAAAGTACTGCGATCATTATTATAAACTGATGCTGCAACAGTGTATCCTGTGAGATCAGTTACTGTACCAGCAGAATCTTTAAATCTTAATTGTAAAGGAAAATCTGCTCTTCTTTGAACAGTAAAATTTTTTTTACCAGTTTTGTAAACTGCCATTAACTTGCCTCAAGTGCAGCGACTTTAGCTTCTAATGTTTCTATCTTAGCAACTGCTTCTTGTAATGCTTTTGTTAAAACTGAAACTATTGCATCTAATTTTAATGCTTGAATATCTGTTCCATCTTTTGTTCCTGTTGCACCACTAGGTATTACTTCTTGAACTTCATGTGCTATAAATCCCTCTCTAGTTATACCGTCTGCCTTAAAAATACCATTATAGTTTTTAAACTCAAAAGTCGAAGGCTTTAATAATTTTACTTTATCAATGCCTGATTCAGTTTGTAAAGCTATATTCTGTTTTACCCTATAATCAGAACTTGTAGCAGCTACACCTATTGCTGCGGTATCTACATAAGCTGTTAAATTTGGACTAGACCAAGAAAAATTATACAAATTACCTGATACTGTTGCAGTAGCATCTGATCCTGTTTTACTTGCTATGCCTTTTGGTACTATGACACCACTAACATTTGCACCTGATGGCAAGGTTCCTACATGTTCAGCCCAGCGAAAAACTCCCTCATTATCAAATCTCCATCTAGTAACTAAGGTACTACTTGCGGAAACACCTAATTTAAAATCAATCGTGCCACCATCCTTAGCTATGACTTCTAATGCACCTGTGCCTCTATGATCTATTTGAGAGGTTGAGTTTGCACCTGAATCCCCTCTTAAAAAACGTAAACCATAATCTGTATATGTTGTATCAGCAACTAAATCAAGATATGCAGATTGATTATTTAAGCTATTTGTCTGTACTTGTATGTATGCTTCACCGCTTGTAGGTGCAACATTTAAAATGCCAAAAATATTTTGTCCACTTGTCGTAAAACTTGCCGTTGCCGTACCATTGTTAGATACCCCTATTTCATTGCTTGCCCTTCTATAAAAACCTGTACTTGTGTCATTTGTAAAAGTATATGATGGATTTGATGTTGACCCATTAGGGCCAAAGAAACTACCATCCGATAGGCTTATAAAATCTAATTTATCTTGTGCGTTAGCTTTATAAAACGACATCTTACCTGAAACGCTATCGGCGTACCACATATATTTATATTTAGTGGTAGGCACAGAACCAAAGCCATTATTAATACTTATGGCATCAAATAAATTATTCAAATCAGTTCTTACTGCTGAACCAGTATCATTATCAACTACATAATCATTTGGTTGTGCCATTTTACTTTATGTTTTTCTTATTATACTACCCTTCACCATATCCGAAAGCACTATATGTAAATGATCTCTGGACAAAGCTAGAGCCGTTTTTAATACTTACGACAAATTGTGTTGAACTTACACTATCAATAGTAAAGAAATCATTAGTCTGCATATTATTTATATTTATAAAAACAACTGGGTTAAATGCTGTTGTACTACCACCTACAGCAGTTGTTCCTGTAAAAAACTTTTTATTAAAAGTAACTGTAGTTGCACCGCTAGAAGAACTTGTTAAAACTCCATTTGTTGCACTTGAATTATCAATACTTCTTTCTGTTCTTGGTCTAAATATAATATTTACACCTAATTCTTCAATATCTACGTTTTCATAAGTACTTGTGTTTTGAACTAAAACTTTAAATGATAATGTTCTGGCAATAATATCAGTATTATTAAAAGTTTCAAAGCTTGTACTTGCAGTTCCTGTTTGACTTTTTGCTACTTGAAATACAAGATCGGCACTTCTATCAACAACTGTTGTACTGCCAGTAAAAATATCAGGCCAATCATCCATAAGGTCTGTATGACTATCCCATAAACCAGAGGAGCCAAGAGTATCAAATCCAGACTTTTTAAAATGTGGTTCTATATGTAATCTAAAAGCAGCACCTAAATCAATATCATTAGCAGCAAAAGTATAACTGCCTTCACTAGGAATACCAGTACCACCTCCAGTTACTAAATCAAGTGATGCAAAAGTAGTTCCATCAGCTAAAGCAAGAGTATTAAAATCTGTTATTGAATCTAAACTAACTGCACTTGAAAGCCTTAATCCACTAATACTGCTGTCATATATTAAATTTACTTTTGACCCTGTAAAATTATTTGTATTTTCTCTTATTTGAGCAGCAACTAAATTACCTGATGTGATTGTTCTATTAACAACCACTGAAGAAGCATTTAAAGACTCATTGCCTTCTACATCAACAAACCTTAAAAAATATTCACCACTTTGATAATCATTAATAACTATTTCATCAAAATTACCATCAACTTCCTTTAAAAAGTTTGCATCACCTATAGTCGCAGTACCATCAGAAACTAAAGAATACTTAACTTTTATCTTTCCACCAAACAATACATCTTTATCAGTTGCCTTATCAAATTTTAAAATTAAATTGTCGCCACTTTCTTCAAATCTTAAGTTATTAACATCTGTAGGATTTGCACCTAAGCCTTCCGCAGTAATTGTTCTTGTAGATCCTACAGTGCTTAGTACATGAGCAGAATTAAATGATTTTACAGTAAATTCATAACTTCCAGATTTATTGTTTATTAAGGTAAATTCTGTTTCTGTAGTATTAATTACTGTGGGATTGCCACTATTTAATCTGTAAGCAACTTGATATTTTTTTGCTCCAACTACATTACTAAAATTTAAAACAATTCTTGTAGTAGCTCTGCCTCTTACAACATTAAGTTCTTCAGTTAAATTTTGTATTTCTGGTGCAAGTAATCTATCTAACAAAGTTGTTGGACTTCTACCTAAACCAAGAGTGCTACTTGGGTCATCAATAAAAGTATATTTATTATCGTCATAAACTATTGCTGAAATACTGAATACAAAATTATTTTTCTGTTTAATATTTGTAATTCTGTATTTCCTATGTTGTATATTACCAGTTTTAACAGCCCATATCGTACCAGCTTGGGGTAATGGACTTAAAGCACTTGATAATGTAATTGTACTACCACTTACTGATTGTATAGTTTTTTCTTGTACTCCTCCTTCTTTGTCAATAATCAAAAAAGTATCGCCAACTAAACCAACGGAAGTATCAGTACTATCATCAACAATAACTTCAGTAGAGCTTGTAACTGTATTTATTCTGCCACTTGCTCTAATAGATTCTTTCAACCTATCAGCAACTTTAATAACCATAAAAGGTTCTAATACAGCAGCAGCTTCTAAACCACATTCAAAAGATACGATTTCTGCTTCTCGACTTGAACTATAGATTATTGATCGACCAAGACGTTTTGCCTGTTCTCTGTCTGTTGTATATAAAGCTTGAATATTAATTTGATTCAATCCATAATTTTGTTTTAAAGAAGCATCAAGGCTATCTGATAAAACAGAAATTTGATCTAATTCTTGAATGTCATTATTGAAATATGAAACATTTATTTGTGTGTATTTTTTATCTTTATCAGTTCCAGAATAAGTAAATGATCCATTTACTACATTTGCATTAGTAAATACATAAGAAGTAACAGTTTCTGGTTTATCTAAAGCAATTTTAATAGAACCATTTTTATAATATACAGTTGCTCTCATCAGACCAGCTACTTCTTTAATTATATCTAAAGCCTTTTTTCTTTGATTTATAACTCCATTAAATGAATATCTTGGAGTGTTTTCACCTGCAACTGGTGTTGAACAATAGACACTCGCTGCATAGAAAGATGCTTTATCAATCTTAGTTTCATCAATTTGAAGTCCATACTCCTCTGTCAGTAGTGCATAAAGAATCCAAGCAGGGTCTGATGTCCAATGTTTATCAGTTTGTGGTGTTATATCTGCAAACGTGTAGCCAGATGGATATATAATTCGACCTGTATTAGCGGTGTCAATAGTTACTCCAGTTGGTGTACGGATCTTGATGCCCCTAATGAAATACTGCCTTGTGGGTATGTTTGGAAATTGCTCTGCTGAATACCTTAAACCTATATATGCAGATTTAGGAAATTCTGTAATTGTTTCTATTTGTGGCAAAATTCCTTGTAGTCCTGAAAAGAAAAATTCAGTAAATCTTCTTTGTCCTTCCTCATGCACATTATTACCTCTATCATCAAATGGATTACTACCACCGACTTCCCTGAACTCCAAATCAAGTCTTAAAACATCAACACTTATCGGGTAATTATCTGCAATCGCAGTAGTATTTTGATAATAACTCAATGGAATATCTACTCTATAATCTTTACTAAATTGACCTACAGAAACACCATTTATAAATTCTTCCCTACTATAAATAGTCACATTGTTTTTATTTCTTAGTCTCAAAAGAATATGTACATCACCACTTTCACCTTTTCTAGGGCCAGTATTAGGTTCTAATGCTACAGATGCCCCATCATCCGCACCAATCTGCCGAAGACTTGGCCATGTCAAAGTAATTATTGCTCCTCTTGGGGTGCTATTTATATTAGTTCCAGCATTAAGTGTTCCTGTTACTTTATTACCTTCCGCATCATTATCATTTAGCACTTTAGCTGCGGTTAAATTACCTGCAGCCCTAAGTTCTTCTACTCCTAGCATGATATTTTGATTTTCGGTTCCTGTTCTTATAGCGAGTGAAGTATTTTTTATATTTTCAGCACCAGCAGAATCCCTAATAGCACGACCATCTAAAAAAATATCTTTTTGTGCTTGTTGTATATATGTTCTTTCACTATCAGTTGTAAGTTGCGTATCTGTTGCACTACTAGGACTTAATAAGCTTGTTGGAATAGGTGTATTATTTTTGGATGGTGTTGCAAATCCTTCAATTTCTGCACCATCAGAAACTAAATCTAAAAAAGTAAAAAACTGTTCAGCCTTTAAAAATCTATGAGGTAAATCCTCAGATAGTTTTAATAACCTTATACTGCCTAATTGTTTTGCCATTTTTATGTCGTGCTATCATCTACACTTAATGTATCAGAACCAGCACTAATAACCACAGATCCGACCAGACATTCTCCAAATACTAAAGGAGCTGGAACACCTGCTTTCGTAGTATTAGCAGTTTGATTACTAAGGAAAGAGGTTATTTGTGGGTCTGCTGAAGGTTCAACAGGAGTAGGAGTAAGTAAATCTGCTAAGAATGTTAGACCTACGATAGCTGTTGCATATAGTAAAGCTGTAGTAACAGTGAAACCACTAAATAAACCTGTAATAAAGGGAATACCAAACCCAAATATAAAGTTACCACTTATTAAAGGTATAATTTTAATATCCCCTTCCCCCTCTATTGATAAATTTGCAAATGTTATATCGACATCATTCATAACAACACTGTATGCAGCTTCAGCTAAATGTTGCTGACAATCTGGATAATTTACTTTAATAAAACTAAATACTTGATCCACATTAGAAACATTTGCCTCAAACTCCTTAACACCACATAATTTTCTTAATGGCCCATATAATTTTATTTTTCTTGTCATAAATCTGTCTCCATAAAGTGCCAATTATCGTCTTGAATCGAATAAATATACCAATCCATCATGTATAACTTACAATTATTTATATCAGCTTCAGAGGGTTCTGCACTACCTTCTACATGAGAATGAATAACAGCTAATATATCCGCACCGCTATCTTCACAAGCTGCGAAATCTAAAGGATTAATAGCAAAGGTTATATTGTCTTGTATATGAGAAGCAATGTTTTTGCAAGGAAAGAAAAATTCATTGCCACCTCTTTCTACTAACAAACCACAACCCTCTGCTGGTTTGCACTTTAGAAAATGTTTTTTTGCTTCTTCTTTCCAGTTCATACAAATACAAAACTACCAGCAGCAGGGAATCTATCTTTTGTTATTTGGTTTCTAGGCAGAGTTAAATCTTCAGAATCAATAGTATTAACAAGCTCAAAACTACATACTTGATTATTTTCAATAATTTTTTTATTTATATCATATGTATCATCACTTAACTTTTTATAAGGATCTGGTGTGCCATAAGGATTTGTATTGCTTGCAAAGTTTGAAGCATCTAAAAACTGAGCCATTGTTCTAATTCTTTTAACTTGTGCTTTTTGTAAATCATTAAAAGGTGTACGAGCATTTACAATTTCTAATATTGCAGAAAAGTTACCAACAGTATTAGCAAAAGTTATCGTAGGTCTAGCCATTGTTGTATTATCGCCACTTTCAAAACCTTCAGCCTGACAAGCAATAGCTGTATAAGAATTACTATTCCAAACTATATCTGTATTAATTTCGTTTGTACCATTATGAAATCTATACAAAGTAGTAACTGATGTATCGGTTGAATCGTAATGCAAATTAGGGATTAATTGTAATTCAAACAATTCAATAATTGTTATATTATCTAATTTTTGTAACTGTTCAACTGGTATCGTCATGGCTGAAATACCTCCTCAAATGTTGCTTGTATTGTAACTCTATTTAAGTAAGTGTTTGTTCTTGGATAATTTTCACAAATAAATTGTCTTGCTGTACTTGTATGAGGTGGAGTAAAAGTAAAGCTAGTACTATCTTTAGCTCTGGCATCTAAAAAAGCTAAAATTTTATCACCATCTGCAAGAGAAACATTAAAAGTCAAGCTGTAAGATTTTGGGTTTTGGTTTAATCCAAAGACATTACGAGACTTGTAACCATCCCCAAACTGAACTGTAATATTTTTTGGTGAGGCTGTTTCAACAGAACTGTAAGCGGGTGTAGTTGCACCTGTAGTAGTACCAAGTGTTGAATCATCAAATGTAGCCATTATGTAAGTAAACCTCCGCTCCGTTTTTGTTTTACTATTTCTAACTGTATTGCTGTTGCAAGAGCTTGACCAAACTGCTGACCATCACCATCCGTTTGAACATTAGAGCCTGAAGCATCTACACTAATACTAATATTATTTGTAATGTTTGAACCACCAATTTCTTGATTTGGTATAACAGTACCAGCAGAACGAGGAACAAAAAGTTCGGGGCCTCTCTCGCCTACGACTGAAATTTTATTAACAGGTGGTTGACCACCGTTTGCAAATAGTCCTCCAAGAATACCACCAAGAAAACCTCCTAATCCTTTACCTCCAGCTTTACCTTTACCAAAGTTTTCACCAAAGCCACCTAATAACTTATCTAACTGAGCATCTATAATTTTGTCTCTTATCTTATTAAGAACCCCTGCCATTGCCTCACCAAATGATTGTGCGCCAGTAATAGCCTCTCTTAAATTATTTTTAATACTGCCTTCAATCTCTTCACCTACTTCTGTCATTTTTTCTTTTAATTTATCTGTTTTTTCTTTTAATTTATCTGTTTCTGTTTGTTGTTTTTCTATTTCTTCTGTGTTTTTTTTCTGTGTCTCAAGTCTTTTTTCTAGTGCTTCATTAATTTTTTTGTCTGATTCAAGAGTTCTATTTCTTCCTTCAAGCATACGAATATCAGCTTCAATTTCTTTCTTTTTAGTTTCAAGGTTTTTCTTGTTCCTTCCATTTGCATTTACTAATCTTTCATTAATTTTTGCCAAAGCTTCCTCTTGTTTTTCAAGTGCTTTTGCAACTTCCTCACCTGAACCTTTAATTATTGCATCATTTAGTTCTTTTTGTTCTCGTCTTGTTTTGATTATTTGAGTTGTCAAAGCTCCAAGAGCTATAACAAAAGCTCCTATGCCAGTTGTGGCAATAGCACCAGATAGACCTAAAACAGCAATTTTTAATGCACCAACTTTAATTGATAATGCAGCGAGAGCAGCACCAGCAAGAGGAGCAGCAACAGCAATAGCTTTTATGCTCGCAGCTATAGCAGTCAGTAATAAGGCAGCCCTTCCAGCATCAGACTCAATAAACGTGGTTAATTTTGTTATAAATTGAGTTAATAATTTTGTTACATCCTCAACAACTGGTCTTAATTCTTTTCCAAAGGCTCTAGATAAATCCTCAGTTGCATTACTAAAATTTTTAAATATTTGTGTTGGATCATTTGCAACCAATTCTTTTAAAGAGGCGGCTCCGTCCGTTTCAATTTTTCTTAATGCTCTAAGAACAACATCACTTGTTAATTTTCCTTCAGCAGCTAACTCTTTGAGTTTTCCAATAGGAACATTAAGTTCAGTTGCTATTGGCTGCAATAGTGTAGGTATTTGTTCAGATATACTTCTAAATTCATCACCAGCTAACCTCCCTGAGCCAAGAGCTTGAGCTAGTTGCCTAAATGCGTTTGATGATTCTATCGCTGATGCACCAGCTAATTTTGCGGCTGTATTAAAACCAAAAAATGTACTTTTAATATCCTCAACTCCGACACCCAAAGGAGCTAATCTAGCTGTTATATCTGTTATTCCTTCTAATGCTTCAGTTGAACTAAGTCCAAACGCTTTTTGTGCATCTGCGGCTATTTGCTGTGATTTTGCAAATGTACCACTTTGTTTTGTCAGCAACCCTAATCTGACATTTAACTTGTCAAAATTAGACGATACTTGAACAGCTTGCTTTGCTAATAATCCAATACCTATTCCAGCAATAGCAGTTTTTAGACCACCAAAAGCTCCTTGTAATTTTTGTGTTTTTGCTTGAACGCTAGAAAGAGCCTTATTAGCATTTGTCGCATCAACTTTTAACCTTACGACTGCTTCTGCCACAAATAAAAAAAAACCTTTACTCTATATTACCTTGAATTGCGTTTTTGTCGTTGCAATGCCCTTTTTTCTTCTTCTGTCTTTACTTCATAGTATCCAGCCCAATATATAAGCTCTGCCTCAGTCATATTCATTCTGAGTTCTTGTACTGTCTTACCAAGTTCTGTTGCTAGGAAAAACTCAAATCTGAACCAGCTATCCCCTTTTATTCTTTTTTTGCTGTATCAATATCAAGTTTTATATCATTCAAGAAAAGTTCAAGTTCATTTAAAACTTTTTCAGGTAATTGTCTCTGCAATATTGGTGCATCAGACATATCAAAAGCTGGAGTTCCATCTTCTTTTTCTGCCATTTGACACAAAAGCTGTGTTGAAACAACTAAAGCATCAGCATTAGGGCCAGCCAATTGTTGTGCTTTGACTCTTGCATATCTTGTTATAGGTTTGAAATAGATAGAAGTAATTAATTTACCTTGTGAGTTTTTTAAATCAAACTTACGTCTTGTGACCATTTCATCTTGAAACGCCCCAAGAATAACGTCTGCGGTTCTTTCAGTTGCCATGAATAAATGCGAAGAATTTTACTTTTAGATTGCTGATGTAATCGTACCAGATGGCTTAAATGTAATGCTAATAGTATTTACATCACCTAAAGCTGAACTTTGTTCAAAGCTTGTTATAAGACCACTGAAGCTGATTTTTGCAGATCCACTAGCACTATCAGGGAAAAGTTCAAAAGCTGCTGTTCCAGCATCACCTGTGGTTAAAACACCATCAACAAATGTTGCAGTCTCACCTGAAGCAGCATTGTCATAAACTAATTCAGCAGTGCCTTCACCTTCAATTAGTCCACCTATGAATGATTTAAAAGTGTCACCCTGAACAGTTGTTTCTTGGGTATCTTTGGTGATAGACATAGACCATGATCTAGTGCCTAATACTGGGTTTACTGAGGAGCCGCCATCATCAAATTTGACCTGCCCGACATCACCTTTTACAGCAGCCATAACAATAAAAAGAAAGATTTATAATTATATTAACCTTTTTTTAGTAAATTTTCTATTATTCTTTTTATGGTGTTAGTGCTTCATATAATTCAAATGTTATTCTAACCTGTGTTTGAAACTTACCTTCTGGTGTTGCTTGTAATATTTCTGGGCCTACAGGTGGATCAAACCTAACATCTGACACAGAAATCCTATTGTATAAATCTCTAATTCTTTTAGCAATGTCAAAATTAGCCCCTGCCCCTAATCCTTGAGCCGTATATATATTAAAAGTAATAAGACCCACAATAAGATTTGTTGAAGTGGTGCTTGAATTAGGTGCTTGCTGTGTAAGGTATTGACTTGATCCAAAGCTAGTAATGCACTGTATGTATTGGTCAACATTTGCAGCATCAAAGGGTACATTATTAAATACTAAGGGTATTACTTCATCAGTTCTAAACTCTTCATCTAAACGCTGTTCAATAGTAGCTCTGACTGTATTTAAGTTTGTAGCAGCCATTTAAAACCTCCCAAATTGTCTATTTATGTAAATTTCTAATTCTTTACCGATAATCTCAGGGAAACCAGCAACAGTAGATTGTCTTGTCCTATAAAAACCTCCCCAAGATGGCGGTAGGTTTACGCCAAAGCACACAGGCTCTGCGTATTCAATATTATTTGTAACACTGCCTTCAAATTTTTTTATTGTGGTTTGCCATCCATTTCTTAATCTGCCTGTATCAACAGGCGTTTCTTTTTTTACTCTTCTAGTCCATTCAAGAGTAGTGCCAGCAACAGCATCAACGATAAGATCTTCAAAGAAGTCATCTATTTGATCTACTCTGATCTGTCGTGCCATGTTTACCTCAAAATTAATTCAAAACTTATTGGTATATTTCCCTGCTCATTTGTGTTGACTTGTATTATTTTATAATTTATACCACTAATAATAATTTTATCTTTTGTTGTAGGAACAAAGGTAATATCACCAGCAGAAATAGTAAGAATTTTATCTTGCGACTCAACTAAATCATTTGTTTGCCTTCTAACAACATTACTCAAAACACCTTTTACTGTGAATTTTGTTTCATTGTTATAAAAAACACCAGTTTCTTCATCATAAGTACCTTCACTCAACCTAACTATCGTAATAGTGCCACCTACTGCTCTCACTGCTGCTGAAGCTGCTTTTTTAAGTGCTGATGCAATACTCATAAGTAATAAGCTATAACCTGACCACTTGCCAAAGTAATACTTGTAATAACACCACAAACTTCAGATGAAGCCTTCATAGTTATGCCGTTTATAGTTGAAGATCCATTTTCTGTAATGTTTTCTGCAACAAAAGTAGCACTTGCATCTGTTAGGCAATGAACCTTGCCAAATCTGCCAGTGTGGGCATTTGTATCAGTAATGATAATTGCTGCTGGGTATTCGTATGCCATTAGTTAAGACCTCTTAATTGTTAGATTAGCACTTCCCCCTATTCTAAGACCTATCAAATATTGGTCAATAATTGGTG
>VTLG01007808.1_pt1 | contig 27418 bp, 51 predicted proteins | sample 4694571 | NCBI WGS metagenome assembly VTLG01 (sample SAMN12604809, study PRJNA352737) | marine metagenome | biome: ENVO:00000447; feature: ENVO:00000209|ENVO:00000569|ENVO:01000036; material: ENVO:00002151; isolation source: viral sequences binned using virsorter ...
TCACCGCTACCCAGCAGAACCTTGTTGGCATCCAATCCTGATGCTTCCGCAAACCATCCAGCAAAAGCCTGCCTCAATTGTTCAGTGGTTAAACTCATATCTGCTTCGCCATTAAAATTACTTTGTAGTGCGGTATCACTGCAGTCTGTGTCTCAACGGAATGTACCTCATAAGTTGTGCCAGAAATAGAAATTTCATCAGCCGGTTTTTCCGCGGCCTCGTCTACTGTCCTGAGAAGCGTAGCAGTATAGGCTTTCCTGGTTTTTCTTACCCTGTCACCCAGGCCCAGCAACTGCACTTCATCGCCGCTTAATGGCTGGACGGATGCGTGTATTGTGAATGTTGATTCCACTGCAGCCACTGGCCTATGGCTGGTATATGTAACAGCAGCATACCTAGTAACCGTATATGGCTTTGATCCTAATACTTTCATCAGTACCAATCCTCGCCAGGTCGTATGCTAATAGCAGAAAAAGAACCGGCATTATCATCTAGCCAACGAGATGCGTGGTCTATCCTGAGATTAATTCCAGAACCACCCAAATAGGACCCATAATCCTTCATAGCCTGATGCGCATATGACGTGTCCATGAAACCACGGGTCATCTCAACCCCATAACCAATCGCTCGTTTCAGCATTCCTCGGGGGCTATCATAGAGGCCGCCTGCTCTCATGTAACTGCTGTAAATATCTGCCGTAGACCGGCCTCTCCTGATTCTTTGTGATAGCGGACTAAACACGTTATTTCTTGACCAACGACTTCCTCGGGCAATATTCCCTCTAAGGGAACTCATTGCTCTAGTAAAGCCTGACCTTCTTTCTTCTGGGAAGGTAGTCGGCCTTTCACTTGTCATAAAGGAACTAATGGAGTTTAACATTTCATAACTCAGTATCAGTGGCGGAAGATGACCTTTCCCCATGATCTCTTTCCATGGCTTATTGGGTTCTGCCCATGATCTTGAGCTAACTATTGTATGCTTTATATCTGTCTCCACTTCTTTGGCCAATCCGACCAAAAGAGTCTTTACATTTATGCCAGCCGACTTCGGATCAGTTAATTTCTTGCTTTGCTCCACAAGTATATTTGTATACTTCGACTCATTCTCGTCGAAGGTTCTCTGCATAAATGGTCTTTCAGGTATATTCTTAATTGGGACACCGAACTCGTTGGCGGTGGCTTTGATTAGAACCCCAGAAGTGCTTGTCTCGGAGGGAAAGCCAACCTTGGCATACTGGGATACGCCTTTCTTACCCGATCCTTCGCCTTCCAAGTTCTTTAATAAACCTTTCCAGCCTCGATCTACTTCCTTAAATGATACTTTCGCTCGTGCCATCTAAACACCTGGAAGTAATCTGTATGGTGCCCAATATCTTTCCTGTATCTCCTCATCGGGAGACTCGGTGTCGCCGTTGTATTTAATCATTAGATCACCAGCCTTCTCAAAGTTAACGCCTGGTAATCTGTTCTGGTACTCCTGCAGTATCCACTTCATAACCCCTAGTTTAACTTGATCCGGTATAGCAATGTCTGCACCAGCAGCATCAGTAAACGGGTTATTAAGATAATTATCAGCCGCTAACCTAGCAGCAGATATCAGAAAATCTAAATATGTGTCCTCGGAAGTGTCAGACGTATCCAACCCAAGATAAGGCTTAAGTTCTGTGTCTCTATTTAAACTAAGACTAGATACTACAGTTGCCATTTACTCTTCTTCCGTTGCACTCTTTGCATCTGCAAGTGTGGTGTAGGTCTTACCAGTAAGACCAGACACCCACCATACAGATAAATCAGTAACTAAAGTCTTTCGGGACTGGACCTCTGATCCGTACATCGAAGGATCCTTTTTGGATTCATAGTCATCCCAATCAGTGGCAGTTACTTTATTTGCCATTAATTATTTACCCTTCTTAGACTTCTTCTTAAGTTTCTTAAACGCCTTAGGTTTGTATGATTTCTCCGGCTTCTCCTGCTTACTGGCAACAGGCTTGGGTTTTGCCTTAGTCTCCTTCTTTAATTCAGGAGCCTCGCTTACTTTAGCAAACTTTGCCTTACCAGTAGACACATAGGCATCGGCGGCAAGGTCGTGGAGCCAAAGCTCCACGCCCTCACCAACCTTTTGCCCTTGTGCATTACGACAAGCTCTAAGAGTAATCACCTTCACCTGCGGTGCTTGATTAGGGATATTTCTAATTACTTTATCCAAGGTAATTCTCCTTTAGCTAGCTATCAACCAAATGTGAGTTTACAGAATGCTGACGGACGATAAATCGTCTGAGCCAAACGCTCTTCTGCAAGTACAGCAACCATATTCTTAGCGAAGAAGTCACTGTGATGCTCACTAATTCGTACCTGTGATTGCTCTCTATCCCAAAGGGCAGTACCCATTCGGAATGAACCAACAAGTGCCGTTCCTGCGTCAATAGCAGAACTAACGACAACAGGCGCTTTCCAGAGTCGCATCTCACCACCATTAGGCACTTGAGACCAGATCAGACGCTTGTCATCGTCCTGGGCAAGTTCAATGTCCTGCCAGTCGGTCGGATGTACGACAATCGCGTCAACAGGGAAGTGAGACAATGACACTTTAGTCATAGCCTTTCTGACCTGATACAGTTTCGCCTCTGAAGCACCAGTAAGTGTCTGGATGCCTGAGTTTTTCAGGATACCATCAAGTTCACCAGCACCGTCATTTCCATAAAGGATTTGACGCTCTTCAGAAAGAATCAAACTCTCCATGAGGCGCGTATTGATGTAAGAAGCAAGACCAGGAGCATCATCAAGAATCTGACGTGATGATGGCAGCCAGTGAGCAAGTGTACGAACACTCTTTGTGATAAGGTCGAAAGTGAACTCAGCCTCTGGCTTAAGTCCAAGCTCATCTGTACCACCATGATACTCTGCATATACTGCGTCATCTACTTCAGCGTTGTTATCCATTCCCGCTACCAGTTCTACCAAGCCACTAGTAATGCTTTTAATTACGCCAGAACCACGTACAGAACCTGCAGCGCCAATGGTAATCGTTTGGCCTACATAAAACCCGTTGGGGTTCGTTAAGGTGAATTTCAAGTTTTCCTGGGCGGTAGTTACGGCAGACACAGTAGTCTTAATTGGGTTATGCAATGTTTCCTGCACAAACTCTACAGATCCACTAGCAGTGGGGTTAACCACCATCAGGTCTCTAAGTCGTTGAGGATACAGGGGATCACCCATGATCTGTGAAACTCTTTCAGGGAATGCAGCGTCTCCTGCGGAGGCGGCTGCAGATGAAAGGGCTTTCTGGCTCATACCAAAAGCATTTCGGATGTATGGGTCAAAAGAACCAACGGGAATACCATCAGTGCTTGAACGACCAGGAGCATCCATCATGCTCTTATACTGACTAGAGTTAGTCACCAGATCACCAAGTGACTTGTGAGCAGGAGCGCCAGTGGCACCGTGTCGCTTAGTCTGAGCTTCAAACTCATCCATGCGACCTTGAGCGTTAATAAGCTCTGCGTTAACAGACTCTAAAAGTGATGTAACATCGTTCATCTTCTTAGAGGTGTCATCAGTTGTAGTTCCAAGCTCTTTGAGTTCAACATTCTGAGTCTCAATAAGACCCTTCATTTCCTCAGTAGCTTGCGCAAATGTTTCTTTAATTTTAGTAATATCAGACATTTTGTTTCCCAATCCTTAGGATTTCATTAAGTCTCTCGCTCGCAAATGCTGCAAGCTCTTCTACATATTCACCCGTTTGCACAGGTGAGGCTTCTAGTATACAACCTACTCTATGCGATAAATCAGAAAGTAGTTTTCGTTGGCCATCAGTAAGAACTCTGGGTGCCTCATCAGCAATAAGAGATACTGTACTGTGGATCCATTCTAGAGATTTCTGCCAAGGGACAATGATATCATCATCTTCAAAAACAGAACTCATTTCATTGTAATATTCAGCAATTAATTTTTTAATTTCATCTAAGTCACTATCAGGTACATCTAGTCCACCGCGAGCACCTTGAACAGATGCCGCGGCAGCAAAAACACCTCTTGGCACAGCCTTAAGCTCTCCGTCAACTATATCAGCAACAGGTAACTTATACGCACCAAAGTGCTCTTTATCTTTTTCGTCTACCCATAAGAATGCCGAAGCATACTTCTCGTTAGGTGCTTCTTCTGCACCAGCCCAGACACGAATCCTTTTAATGGCTTCATCCGAATCCCATTCAAGTTCTCTGTCTGCTATTGGCAATGTATCGCTTTTATTCTCAACAACAACAGGAGAAATCCTACTACTAAGAAGACTCAAGTTCTTTAAGTTGTTAATAGTGGCCATCTCATTTGCCGCAAAGGTCACCGGGCTAATCTCGAACAACGGATCAATCTCCTTGATCAGTCTAACCGGATGCCCATTAACCATAGTTTTCTCGTCAAACTCATAAACACTAGCCCTATAACCGATACTCATTCTATCAACAACTCTATCGTTGATAAGTTCTAGAGCATCATCTCCAAGGCGTGTCTTAGAAATCTTAGCTTCAAAGTGCAGTCCCTTTCCATCTTCAGCCATCTTGATGGGCATACCCAGCGGATCTGAGTGCTGCCACAACAATTTAATAAGACCCTTGCCTAGTCGTTCTTCAATAGTTTTCTGGAACGCACCAGCAAGAATCACATCATTGTCATGGTCAACAAAATCAAAAACACTAGCATGGCCCTCAATAATTCTCTTTGAGTTATTGGCCTTAATATCGCAGGGGGCAGATTTTACAAAATAATCAGACATCTTATGCCCTCGTTTAAATTTCACCCAGTTCGCCACGAAGATTATCTCCCTGTGGCGCGTCTCCATTGCCAGCCTCTTCTGAACCAACAGGCAACATGTTGGCTGGCAGATAACCATCATCTCCACCAGGAACCTCATCAAACCCAAGATGAAGCCTCTGGTTAAGCATATTAAATGGTATGCCCATGTTCCATAGTTTCCAAGCAGTATCTACGTTTTGCTTAAACAAGGCATGATTGGCAGGTATATGCTTAATGTCAAAGTTAAGCCGGAGACCTGTCTCACCAAACTCTGGAACCAATGCCCTGTTAAAGGCATCCCTGATATCAGTAAGAAGCGGTATCACAGTATCTTCCCAGAAGATCTGCCTGCTTGTTTCTATATTAGCTAAAGTAGCATTATCCATAATACCGATAAGAGCAGGTGGCACACCAAAGGCTGAACAGATCTCTTCTCGGTTAAACTTTCTCGAATCTAAGTAGTCCATGTCTACAGGACTGAAACTCATCTGGTGCCAACTAGCATCACTACCCACAATCCAAGGAAGTCTAGCATTAGATGATCCACCATGCTGATCGCGAATCATTTGCCTAGCATTGTCAAACTGGTCTTGACTGATTATGTTCTTAAATACAAAGGCACCATCAGCGACTGCTCTATTCTGAAGAGCGCTCTTGTTCCAGTTAGACGCTTCAACATCTGTGTCAACAGCTTTCCCTGCTGCCTGTAATGGAGCCTGACCCCAATAAGGATCAGCGGGATTGGTAAACTGTACATGCACAACATCTTCTGCAGGCATCCTTCGGTAGAGTTTACCTTCTTTATATACTTGATACTCTTTAATAAAGACTTTTTCGTCAGGTATAGGCTTCACTGCATCTGGACTTAATAGCCATAGCTCTGCAGGCACACCTCTGACTCTTAACTTTGTGACTACTGCATTACCTGAGAGACATAAGAATATAACCATTCTCTCAAGAAGATCTTGCCTGGACCAGAACCGATTCGGACTATTCACCAGATCTGCCAAGGGATGTCCATCAACAGGAAGCCAGTTCTGGTCCGAACCGCGTTCTACAATCCAGGGGACAGAGGCTACAGCTTTTGCCAGACGATATATGCAGGCAAACGCCCAAGTCGAAGACTTATAACCGTCTTTTATAGCTGTAGATACATTCCAGTCAGACCATACAGGCTTCCCTATTTTACTGGTGGCAATTGTCTCGGAGAGGGAGGCGGATTTTAGTTGAGCAGCATAACTACTCGGCAGTACAGCCAATAAATTATTCGCCGTACCCTGGGGTGGGATGGAGGAAGGAGGAAGCTGTTTGGCAGAGCGCTGTCCAAAGATTCTTGAAAACCAAGACATATTATAAATTGTTTGCCATGTTAGTTAACTTACATACATGAAAGCATTTTCAGCAATGCTACGTTAACAGATAAATTATAAATTTCCAAAACACCAGGATAAAAAAATATTATTTATGCTCTTCCCATAAATATATTAGACCCTGATGACCCAAATCTTATTAGAGCTTGTGACGTGGCGTCAACCATATCGTCATGCTTCCCATTCGGAAAGACAGACCATTCATATATATAATCATCCACCCAAGGATAAGTTGAAGACAAAGGCAAATAGACATTTCCTGATTCAATCTGCGGAGATATGGCATTAACCCTAGAAAGTTTCGAGCCTCTGGGATTATATGGAATGATGCCTGTTATCTCAGAAGAGAGTGCAGATATGACGGCAGGACCATTAGCCTTATCCTCAATTATCTTGGCATGGGCCATAGGATACCGCCTAGACAAGTCCCTTATGGCCTCTAAGGTGTCTACAAATGAAAGCCTTCCCCTTATTTGGTCTAGTAAATACTTGTCTGCACCAACCCGACCCCAAACCTGTCCAACAACAAAGTCTGAGTCCTTGGTGTTTTTAAATGTCATATCCCATGACTGTATTATTTCTTCTAGTTGTGGAGTCTCAGTGTAATGCTGCCACCACTCTTTCTTAATAATAAGACCTTCGTCTGGGGCAGGAGACTGTTGATAAAGAGATTGCCAAACAGAAGTACCAACAGCGTCTCTTATTCTATGAAGAACAGTCTTTGAATATCTCTCAGGACACAGGGCCTCTCCCTCTTCTCTTCCAAGCGGATCGTCTTTTTCTGCAAGAGCAGGCAGTCTTATTACTTGCCAGTCGTCAGCGTGCTCGTCAACTAGGTATCCCCCTAAGTCATCTTCGTGCCATCTGGTCATTAAAACCAGAATAGTGGAACCGGGTTCACCTCTTGTATAAAAAGTAGAATCAAACCAAGCCCTACGCTTCCGACGACCTGCCGCAGATTGGGCTTCTTCCCAGTTCTTAACAGGATCATCTATAATGCCTAGATCAAATCCTCTACCCGTAATAGGTCCACCAACACCAGCGGTGACCATTCCACCGCCTTCCATTGTGAGCCAGTCATTAGAAGCCTTTTTGTCCTGACGAACCTTTGCCCAGGTTTCTTCATTGGTCATCAGTTCATTGCGAACCTTTGCCCCCCAGGTGGCAGCGAACGTCGCTTCATATGATGCGAGCATAACTCTCTTTTCAGGGAACATATCCAAATACCATGTAGGAACCCACCTAGATATAAACTCTGACTTTCCATGGCGAGGGGGCGCTTGGATAATAATCCTAGAGTTGCCATTGATGATTGCTTCCTGAACTTGGTTTGCGAGGGCCACTAGATAAGGATAGGGATACCAACGCCCATTGCTCAGTCGGTGCGCATAAGTATCAATGTTTATCCGCCAACTATCATCAATGATGTCTTCTGAGCATATTATGTTTGCCATAACAAGTAATTGTGTATCTAACATGGCCAGAAGAATCAAGTAATGTTATTCCTAATATGTCTGCGTTTACTTCCTCGACTCCTGATGAAAAGTCCTGTCGCAATGTAGAGGAAGGGGTTTGTTGGGCATAGAATGGACCTCGACCAGAAGTTTTAGGTCTGATTTACTTTTGTATGTAACCATTGCTACAGGCTAGGTCCGAGGGGGACCGAAAGTGACAGATGTTTGAATCTGCCACACCCCTCGTCTTTTTAATCCCAAAAAAAAAGGAGATACCATGACAACACCAGACCCAATCAAACAACTCAATGAAATTCTCAGAATGAATGGAATTATACTTACTAATGATGCCATGTTTGAATTTTGCGTTGCATCTATAGCAAGACTCTCCTCGGAAAGCCTGGACCTAAGAATAAAAGTAACTGGAGAACTAGACACTGAGGGCCTACTTACTCTGGCAGTTCTGGATGAGGAAAGCGGAAACAGCCTAGTCAAAAAGTGCTTTGACCCCACTCGATGGAGAGCGGTAGGTTCCTGCTAGTCACCTTCAGGTAATAGTTCTGCATCTATCAGCCTCATGGCATCACGAACATTAGGCTTAGAGGTAAGTTCCTGTATAACTCGCCTCCTATTAACCACAGTCTGATTATGGTTAACATTAACATCTATTGCATTTTTCTTTGATGCTGCGACACCAGCAAGGGAGAGCGCTTCTTTGATAGCTCCTAGCTGAACGCCTGCCAGAACGGGATTACTGGGACACTCATCTCCCATAGCAATACCAATTAACTTGTTAACCAGATCTACTGCTTTCTCTATAGCTACTTGCCTGGCCGTTTCTCTAGCTACTACTCTAGTGTTTAACTTGTCTTCTATTTCATACTCATCAAACGCTTGAGCGCGGTGACGCCAGAAATGCTTTGCCGCCCAGTTATATGCCCATTTAGAGGTGTAGTTCTTTGCCTTTCCAACCTTACCAACAGTTCTAGTGGGACCAAGTTCAAGGTAAATCCTAAAGGCATCATATGCTTTTGCAGATTCTCCTGGCCAAAGTTTCCAAGGGAACCTTCTAGTCTTAGAAGGCAACTTGTTTAACTCTGCAATATATTCTGCTCTGGTTTGGGCAATGCTAATATTTGACATTCTCAGCCCCAGTTAATTCCCCAGGCCCTATCCCTGTATTCCCAAGGAGGCGTTCCCTGTAATTCTTCTAAATCATATATCCTAAGTAACTCAGAACCAAACAAATCTCCTCTCTGCAGGCCAGTCTCATACTGAAAGTGCCACCACTCAGAACCTCCAAAGTTATTTCCTGAGAAGAAAGAACTCCTAGCAGGTATGCTGTCGAAACCATGTTCAGCAAACAACTCAGTAAGGTTTATGAATGTTCCCGTAGTATCCTGAGTCTTCGCCTTTCTAGTCCAAGCCTCAAGTTCCATCTCATCACCAACAGACACTCTGGCATAAACTATCCAGTGCCTATCCCTATTAAGGTCCTTAGTGACCACATACGGATCTTTGTCTGGGTCTATCATCGCTGAGTACATATAAAGATCTAGCGCCCTGCCCACATAGTGCAGTGATGTTGCACTTCTATTTGCTCCTACGTCAGCGTTAAGGCGTCTCTTTGAGCCTGATGAAGTAATTATACCCCCTCGTGCCTGTACAGCATCATAGACCCTCATGTATGCCTTCGCTGCATCGTCGCGCAACAGATGGTTGTCATAACCTCTACCCTCCCACTCATCGGCAGGCAACTTAACCCACTCCATCTGATCTTCTGGGTTAGAAAAGTTATGCCCCCTTTCACCGTATAGATCTCTATACCTACCCAGCGTCTTGGGTCCCAGGCGACCATCAAGATCGCCATTGGCAAAACCAAAGTGAAACTGGTCTATCATAACCGCTATGGCAAACGCTGATGTGCCAGGATTCAAATCCCTTAAAGGATCTGGCAACAATCTCAACGTCCACAAAGTTTTAGATTTTTTAAGATTATACGGGACCGCTTTCTCTACTAGAGAATACTTAGGTCTCTTCATCCAGGATGCTCTCTTTGAACCGCTGGAAGTGCTCCCTCGCCGAGCTTATTAATTAGTATTTCCCACAGTTCTACGTTACGTCTATTGCAATCTCTTAACTCTTCAGCAAGGTTGTCTGCATTGTAGCGCATCTCTTCCCTGAGATCGTCTACCTGTTCCTGCAGCCTGATAACCTCACTGTCCCTATCCTCCCTTATTGAATCTATTTTGCCTGTGCAGTCTGCTGTGGTAGCCACATAAACACTAGACCCCACTATACACGCCAGAGCAAAACCAATTAACAAAGGATTCTTAGAACTTAAAAAAGAAATCCATGCCGACATCAATCACTGTCCTTGTTCTTTTTACGACGACGCTTTCTTCTTTTAAACAGGTCAGGTAACACCTGAATGATTGTCTTGATAATCTCTAAAGCTATCCTACCTTTAGCTTTCATCTGTTTCCTCTTCAGGTGCTACCTCTTCAACCTGCTCTCCTCCTTCTTCTGAGGATTCTTCTTCTACAGGCTCTTCTGGCATAACCTCTTCCTCGTCACCTGCAACTGAAACAACTTCGCACATAGGCGCTAGTGGAGCCAACTCTATACACATCTCCACCTCTTCCTGCTCCAGTTCCCAAGTCACCGTAAGAGTAACTTCCTGATCATACCATATCATATGAGGATAAACTGTTACAGTCTCTAATCCATCATCACCCGACTCAAAGTCCACACTGGCACTCACCAACTCAGGTGCAGTTACCTGTGTACCAGCACACGAGCACAACATACAACACAAACACAAAAGTAGTAATCTCATTCCTCTTCCTCTTCTTCACAAGTACACTCGCAACTAGGCTCCACCAACATATCATCCATCGCGATCTCTTCAACTGGAACCTCCTCAACCAATACCTCTTCCGAGACATCCCCTGTTCCAGCTATATCATCAATGTAGTTCTTGTCCTCTTCGGTAATAATACCAAACCACAACATCAATGTCGTAAACAACATAACACCCAAACCAAACACTCTCTTATTTGACATAATCTTTTCGCGAATATCCATTAACTTATTCCTCCATTAGTTCATGGTGAAAAACCATATAACCCAATTCATTCAGAATAACAATAAACACAAACAAAACTCTTGACAGCAAAAATTACCTATATATATAATATGTAACTTGTTACATAATACATATCACTTATACATAGTTAATAGTAACTAAGTTAACCATGTACTAATAACTAAGACTATGTTTCTCTCGTACAAATAAGAATCCTGACCCCCAAAAAATTTATACATATTTTTTTGACACCTTAGCGAAAACACTTTTTCAAAAACCAAAGCCCCCTTTTTAATATGTTTTATATTAGGGTAGGCTAGAGGCAAGAAAATTGGGTTTCTGTTGTAGCCCTCCCTACCCCAGCTCCCTGAACATATGTTCAGTATGAACTGAAAAAGGGATACGCTTGTTCAGTAATATGCTCTATTTCGAACGGAAACGGGCTTTTAACGCGCCCGATAGTCAAACCCTATACCTACTACCTATTGACCGAGTAAGGCATAATCGACTGCAGTACATCGTTCAGAGACTAGGTAACACGCATGTGATAGGTGCATTGCAGACCAGTGCTGCGATTAATCGCTACACTCACGGGCGCATAACATTTAAGGCCAGAAAATTTTATTACCTGCACCCGTTAAAATGCAGAGCAGTACAACGGTTACAAAATTAAGTCCGGAAAATTATCTGTCAATTGCCAATATCGTCATTTTGCTGAATGGACCACTGCGGTACAATTATAATTTATTTTCAGGAATAACGTGACAGACTGACTCAGATAGCTATGATGAAAAAGCGTCAAAGGTAACGCCGGATTGACCGGGACTGAGACCCAAGACGCAACAAGGTGAGACGCAAGGGGCGACCTTAACAGTCCAATGTGAGTGTGATTAGACATAGGCGACTAGTGATGCTGGTTAGGCAACTAACTGATAAGACAACCACGACCCCGACCTACATCATACAGACGAAAACAGGGATACTAGGAAAACACTGAACAAACGAGCAGGTATCGAGAGATAATGCATAGGAACAGACAACACTAACCAAGGGGAACATATAACATGTATACAGGACGACTGCAAGGCAGTCACACCTAAACCAAACAGTCCAACATATAGGGCTGGGGTCACAGGACTAAACTCACAATACAGGTCATACCATACGTATATTAGGGTAAAGGCAGAGGCGGAGCTGTGTGCTAGGGCGCTAAGAGGCCGAGACGCAACACCTAGAATCTTCACTGAACTAGCAGTTATACGGTACAAATAAGGTACTACCAGACCAACCAAGTCGCATTGTGGGCGTTCGATAAAATTACCAGAAAACGGTATATATAGCCGGTGGATTAGGCTGATGTGGTTCACTGGGGCGATAGGTCCCAGCACAAAGTGAAACTGCACAGAAGGGGTAGGCGGCCTCTGCGAAATTCACCACCGGACTCTTAGCCAACAGGACTGACAAGGTACACGATAGGTGCGTCCAGTAGTGCGAACTGGGCAAACCAGAATCGAGTATCTCACACAATCGCAGTGTAGCAGCCGATATGGTGTCGGCTGCCGGTCAATAGTCGAGCAGTTAAGGGGATAGGGTAGATGATGTAGCGCTCTTTATCGGTCTTTTATAAATCCGAGTGGCCTTCCATACAACATTCCACTATGAAAACACAGCATGAAACTGGCAGAGTATAAGTGAGAGATATACGCAAACCAGAACAATGAATCCCCCGCTATCATCGACTATCGTTAACAGTCTTCGCGTACAACAACAACACAACACAAATCAATGGTAAGGCGTGTATTGGCGTAGGTTCAAACCAACCTTACCTATTCAGAACAACAACAACACACAAAGAGGTAAGAACATGGGAAATACATACTGTAAAAAATGCAATGTTCGCATGGTAAATGGTGTCTCATTAATTCCCTACTACAACCCCAGTAGAGAACGGCACTGTATCCGCCCTAGTTATAAACTAGGAACATGTATCAAATGCCCAGACTGCGGATATTCAACACAATACACAACAACCAAAGAGGTAAGAACATGAAAGCAGTAACACTCGGTAACATATCATCATTGACAGAAACAGTAATCGACACACCGCAATTTCAACGAGTGAACATCATAAAACAGAAGTGGCGCAGTGACGACGGTGCATGGAAGGTTAGATACATAGCAGAGTCATCATGTGGTGACGCTCATGATTGGGCAGGGCCAGACTGGATATCCGGTGGCACGCTCAAGTCAGTAATGAAAGAGTCAAAGCGCTGGGATGAATGGTTGGTAATCAGCGAAGCCTTGATGAACATACAAGACAGAGAGTTGATGAACATACAGGACAAGGGGACAACATGAAACAAGTACCACACAGCATACACGATGGTAGACAGATAAGAGAACACAACACACGAAGACACAACAACCGACAACGAGCATTCAACACAAACAAAAAGAACATTCACAAGAAACACGAACAAGCCACACAAGACACACCACAAACATTCTATGTAAAACAAACGAGCACTAAGAAAGGATACAGTACACCGAAGGTTGAAATAAAAGGGCAGTGTCCTAACAGAGCAGGTAACTGGCAAGTAACCACCGGCGGTAAAACTAAATCAATGCAGAAAGAACAAGTGAGAAACAAACAACCGAAGGTGAGAACATGAAACAGTCTAACACCATAGATGGAATAGGGCCAATCGAAGGGATGGAAGGACCATTCAAATTCAAGTCTGGTGCGGTACTTCACTGGGACCCAATTGAAGGAAAATTCTATGACAGGTGCACGGATATATACTTAGAAAATAAAGAGGCTGAACGCCTTACCAAGTAAACACACAACAACACACAACCTATAAAGGGGACAACATGAACGAACAACAACAGAAATATACAGAACTGCAAGCGCATAAGATTGAAAGCATAAAAGGAAAATACAAGACAAACAAAAATGAGGTAGTGGTTACCGAATTACCGCAAAGATATTTATTGATACAAATCGTCTCCAGTCTCCTGGAAATTGGGCCTAGTTGGAGAATATGTCCAGCGGGAAGGAATCAATAAACCCACAACAGGGAGAACGAACAATGCAAGTAACAGAAATAATACATATGGCAGATGATGCATTAAAGAAAGATGACGATAATAGAATCTATGAATTGATTAAAAGAGTTGAGGACCACCAGCTCCAACAAGGTGAGAGTCGAAAATATAGCGCAGTCATTTCAAAGCTCAGAGACATGATCGAAATAATCCAAGACATAAAAGTAGAAGCATGGATAACCATGCTCAAAGAGTCAGAATAACTAAACCCACAACACAAGAGGTAACCAGCAATGAGTAAAGTAACGAACAAAGAGGTAGCAGCAAACTGGATTAAAGGGGAACCAGCAGAATCGGGACACATGAACACAAACGGCAGAAAACTATTCTCATATAATCTATTGATAGGGGAGACAATAAAAGGTGAACGAATAGTTCACGATTACAGGTCTGGGACAGCACTAGGATTCATATCGAAAACTACATCACAGCATGTAAGCCTAGCAATAACCGCACTAGAAAACAGATAAACACACAACCAAAGGGGAACAACAATGCCTAAGTACAACGGCCATAAAAACTATAATCACTGGAACGTCGCTCTCTGGATATTTAACCACGAACCAAATTATAATCTAATGAGAACATGTATAAAGGGGTCCGATACGCTGGACGAGGCAGCAAAGATGTTCGCATATAAAGTAAAAGGAAATAGGTCCCATTTTGATGGTGGGCGCTTTATTCCTGCCGAAACAATTACCCCGAATCCCAGACCTAATACACCGGATGGTGCGCCATGGTCGGTAACTGCAATCCGAGCAGCGATAAAAGGGTGGGATGAATAAACACACAACACAAGGGGAATGATTATGAGAGAAACGTATGTAGCATTAACAAACTTACCAGAAACTATTCAATCGGCACTGTCCAGCGTGGGTTATCGCAGTCAAGACATTATAGTCAACGCCAGTGAAACCTATTCACCACAATCGGCAAGCGGTGATGGTAGGCGAGGATTCTGTGTCTGTTTAGATATTATCTCAGGCAAGCGAGAATCTCGGATAGGCTCATGGGGTGGGGCAAACATGTTCAACCCCTCTAATCAGGTTGACGGGGATTCTAACAGATACCCTATACCGACCAATGGCGCAGTCATTAAGGGGAGCACAGGATACGGGGGGACATTCGCCATTCTCACCGTAGCCCCTAACATGCTGCAAAAATTCCTACCTATTACAGATGACAGCATAACCGATGCAGATAAAGCATGGTTATACATTCTAAAGACAATTAAATCATCCTATCGCAAGAGTGAAGCGAATAGAGCAAGTATCCCATGGCCTGCCACGGATAGGCTAGAACACTTAAAGGGTAAGGGTTTAATCAAGATTAACAAGGCAGGTTCAATTCAACTCACAACAGATGGAAAGAACGCGGCAGATAAAAGTGGATACAGTATCTACTAAACGGCACACAACATAGGAGCAATACAACATGAAAATGAAACAAGAGACATTCAAGACCTTATCTCAATACATACACGGGGAATTAATCGAAATTGGTTTAACGATGGAAGAGTTAAAAGATTGGTACAACATCTGCGAAATGAACATGGAACGCATGAGATGGGATTTATTCTATTCTAAGTTGGTCAACAGCTCGTTCCGCCAGTTAATTGTCAACACATACAATGACAATCACATAGATACTGCCCTACGAAAAATCACACAAACAAACTAAACCAATACGGCACACAACATAGGAGATAAGAACATGAACTGGGAAACACTGAGCAACAAACTGGAATGGACAGAGAAAGAAAGAGAATGGGCACGGGAAGAACTAAGAAAGAGTTGTGAAACTGCCAGACCAGAAGGATGGGAGACAACGCAGTTACCTGGCCTTGAAACCAATAAACAACATAAGGGGACCACACTATGACAAACTATCTGAAAAATTATTGTACACTCGTAAAACTCGTAGACGGCATCGCCATATTTAAGGACAAAACAGAAACAGACCTATTCTTAGTTGTCTCTGATTTAGATAAAGATGCAGACTACACTAAACGCGAATTGTATGGCGCTGAAGAAGCAGCCAAGAAGCTGGCAAGGTCCATTAAGTATGAACCCCTTAATAAACGTACACCAGAAGACATAGAAGAAGAATACAAGCAAATAGCCCTAGACATTCAGGCTATGAAAAAATTCAAGGAAGATAATCCAGGAGTTTTTGAAGAATACAGGAGAGCATATAACTATACAGGTCACCATCTCGGTTGGGACATCAACTCAATATAAACTAAAGGGGGAACAGTCATGCAAACAACAAAGGGAACACTAAAGAGTTTGAGACACGCCGAGTAACCATCGGCTAGTCGGGGGTTGCGTACCAGCTTCCTTACTTACTTGTAAGGTTGGGCCTCGATGATGAACCAGCGTAGTGCGCTGGAAAGAACCGCTCCTAACCACGGATGTGGTCGGCGCGTGTGGCGTCGTTAGTCGGGACCGCCTTATAGGTCAGCGTTTATCGCGCTTGGAGGCATGGGGTCGATATACGGACCCTCCTTACGGGATTTGATCACTCACAAGGAGCCAGTGAAGAGCACAAATGGCTATTGAATGGTTGGCCGACACCACACATCTTTTAATACTAAACAACAATAACCTAAAGGGGAAACACAACATGTTAGAACTATGGATTACATCATGGATGCTATTAAGTCTAAGCGGATACACACTATACGGACATTAAGGGGGAAACATGGAAGTTATAGAATACTTATACAGGCTACCGAGAATGAATGAACTGATACTAATGCTCATTCCAGTTTATTGCTTAATAGAACTAATACTAATCAACACAAAACTGACTGAACGAATCACCAAACCGATGCTGTTTGTTAGTAGAAACATACTGCTACCATTCATTATATTCCTATGCTTCTTCTGGTTAATAAGTGAGGGGGCAAATGCCATATCAAACTACGTTAACGAATAGGGGGAACAATGGCGACACTTTATGAAAAACGAGACAAAAACAATAACTATGTAAATACCTTTTATGAGGGGGATGTCCTTCTCAAATCTTCTGGGCGAGGGTGGACTGGATCATGTGAGGTAGTTTCCTGTACCGCCTATGATGATATGGGAGAAGTAGACGAAGGCACAAATGATGTCGTGTTTGTTTGGGATATCAGGGCTGATGATATTCGACTTATTGAAAAGTTGTTTGGTACTCAGTTTGCCCATGACGGACATGCACACGGACATGCCGATACGCCTGAAGAGTGTATTTCTCAATTTCAAACTGCCATTGCAGAAATAGTAATTCATGCTTGATGCCCAGGAGGCGGAACAATGGACGAAATAAGCAATGTAGAAAGACTACAGAAACTAATTAATAAAGACCCAGAAACCACATCAAAGTTACTGGGTAAAATTGCTGAAGGAAACAACATGTCAATGTACATAGAAATATATGCAGCTAAAAGCAGAGTTAAATATACCAATAGAAAGCATAGAAGAGATTACGAGTTGATAGGAGATTTTAAGGATCATTGGGATTTATACAGTGTACTGAACACTATCTGGCAAAATAGAGACCCTAATTACTCAAGGGAAAGATACCCCGATGGGTTTGAGTGCAGCGGAGAAGAGATAGTGCTGACTGAGGACGACCTAGAACACATCGCCAGTAAAAGAACATTTCTAGGAAACCCATACATAGACAAACGAACAATAAACAAAATGAGAAACAGGCTTAAGAAGGGATTACAGGTAAGGGCAAGCGCCATTTAACACAAGGGGGAACAACATGATCGTAACTATTAATACTAGGCAAAAGTTCTGGGCTGAACTCAGGAAAATTGGATTCACCAGAAGCGGAACTGAAGACATTTACTGGAGGAAGCACGCCACCTGCTACACGAAACACTGTGACCGACAAAGGGTCATGGTGGGTCTAAACAAGAGTAGTCTAGTAAACAGCGGGGTCATGGTTATCTATGACAAAAAAGATGAGAGCATATTAGAACAACAGGTATTCTCAGAGTACCAAGAAGGGGCAGGCTCTATTCCCTTCAACCACATTATTTATACTAAGGTACTAGGTGAAGCGAGAAACATAAGATTAAATTTCATGGAAGCAATGTACGGATTAGTTACTGAAGAGCTTATGGCTTGCGAGTCGCCTAAGTACGGAAAAATAGTTGTATGGAATTACTAAACATATGGGGGACATATGGAACACACACTAAACATAGACAAGAAATACATTACTCCAATAGATTTTCCTGACTACCCTGCTATCGAGTCATTTCTCGATGAATGCACTAACGATGAAGCGCTGCAGTTTTTGGATACTCACCGTAAGGCGCTGCTAAAGATATACCGTTTAGCCCAATCGCACGGCGAGAACAACGCTATCAGTTTTGCCAGGAAATACTGCAAAGAGAACAACATTAAACTTAATCCATTCGGCAACGGGAACAGGAAGACTGCAGTACCGAGTACCTATAGAAAGGTAGGTGAGACGTGTCCCAGTTCATGCCCATACTTAGGGACTGTGTGTTTAGCACAAAAGTTCTTAGTAGACATGCAAGCTAAAAGGGCACACGACGAATGGATGCCAGCATTCGTAACAATGACTATCTGCGCCCTAGTAGCCGTAGCCAATGGCATAAAGGCAAGGGAAAAGGTTTCTGGTGACTTCTATAAGAACGGAAGCGAACTAGACCTTGACTACATCTCTAGCCTGATAACTCTTGGTCAATGGCTTAAGAAGAACCTAAAGAACTACGATGGCGTATATGGCTGGACCTACACTCACATAGACCCTGAAGAGATAGGCGAATACATCGTAGCACTAGAGGCTGCAGGACTAAAGGTATTGACCTCAGACAGGCTAGTGGCTGGTGGGGCAATCATCACTGAATACAAGGACGTACCAAAACTAAGAAAGCACACTGACGTCAAGCTAATCAAATGCCTAGCAGAACTATCAGATAACTACTCATGCAGGAATTGTGACCTATGCTCACAGGCTAAGGACATGAATGCCTGTATAGTATTTAAAGCCAAGGATAAGAAAACAATTAAGCACAGTCCTTTCGCTGGACTATTCAATTAACAAACACAGACAAGGGGGAAACATGTTTAGAATGAATGAAGACGCGAACATTGACGGAGCAAGTTGGCTGAAGTCAGTTATAATACCGCCCAGGGACCTAGTGGATTTATTCGGACCACCCCTAGAGGGTGACGGCTACAAGGTATCAGGCGAATATATACTTGAGAGTATCAGCGGAAACGTAGCTTCCATATACGAATATAAATCTACCTCATTATATGATCCGATGAATCCCGACCCAAAAGTATTCTGGGATTCGGATATACCATACCGATTCCATATCGGAGCACACAGCGAAAACGTAGCATTACTATGTAAAGAGTTTGTGGAGAGAAGACAAAAAACATTATAGGGGGAAACAATGAAGAACGAAAGAAGGATCGAATATGATCGCGAAGGGTCTACAAAATACGCAGGTAACACCTTTCAGACTTGCGGCACAATGCGAGGCATAGAGGCCACAAAAGGGCAAGAGGGGCCATGGGTAGTCGAGTGTGCAGACGAGTTTGCTGTCCTTGCGATAGCGCAAGCAGGATCAGACTGCGTGCATCACGTCCAAGCAGATAAATATGACGCATTGATTGATCTAAGCGAATGGCCTCAGCATCTTGGATTTGGAGACTGGTTCAAGAAATGGGCAGAGAAATGGAACATAGAAGTCCTAGATTAAACCACAGCGCATCAGGAGTAAAAACAATGAAAGACTATAATGAACATAAAAAGTGGTCCATGTTAATAAAGGAACTTAATGAGACTAACGTGCATCTTGATCTGTTAGTGTACTCGGTCTTAAGTGATTTGAAAAATCATCACATATTAAATGAGTGTCATCTGTCTGATGTTAACCGCGCAATAGTACATCTGGAAGATGCTCAACACTTCTGTGAAAGTTCAAGGGAGAGAGAGATAATCCTTAGAGTAATGAGCGCTCTTAATCAGTGCATAATTTCTCGTAACATGGCGATGGCAGGGGTCTCGGATGAGTTCTGTGATGAACAAGAAAACCGAATAGATGAAATAAGAGCAATCAACCCAGAATTGGCTGATTCAATAAATGACTTCATCAACACACTAGCAAGCAAGCAAGATGTTATTCATATCTACACTCCAAGCCTAAGCAATCTGTTAATCCATAATATGGAACTAATAAAGGAAACGGTTGACGCCGCTTGGCATAAATCAATCAACAAAAGAAAGGAAACAATATTACTGGCAAAGACAAATAGAGCATTAAACAGGAGGGATAATATATGATCAATACTTGTTTGATTGGTGACAGTAGGACGAAGCTGAAAGAGATACCAGACGGATCTATTCAGTGCTGCATTACTTCTCCGCCATACTGGGGTTTGAGAGACTACGGACATGACAATCAAATTGGTCTTGAAGAAACTCCAAAAAAGTACATTGACAATATAGTCGAAGTATTCAGGGAAGTGAGGAGAGTGCTTGCTGATGATGGAATCTTGTGGCTGAATCTTGGAGACAGTTATTCAAGTTCGAGCAATACCGTTAACAATATCAAGTCCAAAGATCTTGTTGGCATTCCCTGGAGTGTGGCCTTTGCTCTAAGAGAAGATGGGTGGTGGCTTAGGCAAGACATCATCTGGAGCAAGCCCAATCCAATGCCGGAATCAATTACAGACAGATGCACTAAGGCACACGAATATCTTTTTATGATGACTAAATCATCAACATATTATTATGACCAAGAGTCTATCAAAGAAGATGCAGTACATGCCGGTCTAATGATTAAAAAGTCAGACCCTAAAACAAACAAGAGAGCCAAGAAAGGTAAATACGGCAAGACTGCAATGGGGTTTACCAAACATGACACACTTGTCGGAGACAAACGAATCAGGAGATCTGTTTGGAGCATTGCACACAAGACTTATTCCGGTTCTCACTTTGCTGTAATGCCAGCTAAACTGGTAGAACCGTGCGTACTGGCTGGATCAAGAGTTGGCGATACGGTGCTAGATCCATTCTTTGGTTCTGGGACTGTTGGTCAGGTTGCTGAGCGACTTGGAAGAAATTGGATTGGAGTCGAATTGAATCCAGCCTACCTAGATCTTCAGTCAGAAAGAACATCACAGATAGGTCTCGGAATATGATTCACAAGGTATAACAAACACAACTAAAAGGGGGAAACACAACATGTCAAAATTTGCACTGATCTGGAGACATAGAGAAGGCTCAGACAGTTGGGAAATGTCAGACAACATTGAGCCACTTATTGAAAAATATGAGCGCCTAATAAAGTTAGAAGATGTTTACACTGCATCTATCTTAACAAACATAGTCCAATCAACAGACTATGACACAACAGACAAACCAGAGAATGAAGTCAAGGCTAAGGCAAAGGCTACATACTTCAGCAGTAGTTTCATAGAAACCATAACCTTCGCTGAAAGTCTCGGCTACTTACAAGAGCACACCGAAGCCTGCTTTAAAGCACACTATAACATTAAGGGAGAGATGGACCCTGACCATCACTTACAGGGAAAACTATCCGACCAAATAGAGGGGGATGCAATAGCTTACATAGAAGACAAGGGATACATATTTTTTCACAAGGATAACTAAAGGGGGAATAACATGGGAACATATTTAGAAATTTACGTTGCAGATGAATTTGATGATGGGAACCTGGAACAGATATTCCATGAGATTGAACAAGTAATGAATGCGGATTTCGTTCAGCCGTGGACCCCTGAAGGGGAGTTTTGCATGACAGTATCTAAGAAAGAAGAAGAGGAGGAGGACGAATAAACATGGAAACAGCAACAATGCTAATATCGAGAGAATATTGTGAAGGAAACATAGATGAAGTTCTACAGGTGTTATCAGGAATCATGAAGGTTGAGGTTAGAGACCACCCCAACAGATTCGGCAGATACATAGTAGAGTTTATTAACATAGAAGAGGAGGAATCAGCATGAACAACAATGTTAGAAGCAGGGTATTGGTCGCATTAAAGCAACATGTCTTTGAGTCCCTGTCTGATAGCTCTAAGTACATACTTAGGAAATGGAGCGACAAAGCAAAGCAGAACAAGTCAAGCCACTGGTTCTTCATATTCTACTCTATCCCTTGGTATAGAGACCCAAAGATAGACGTTGAAATCTGCGGACTTTACTATGATCTAGAGCAATGCAACGACAAAGACTACTTAATTATACAAGATTGCATTGATGACCCGTGGGCTGAAGAGCAGGGTTTCTGTGAGTATAATGGAAACAAAGGGAACTGGGTTGATAACCCATGGAGCATTCAATCATTATATCAAGAGGAGGAACTAGAAGAGATCAAGGGACTACTTAACTAATAACAAAGGGGAACACAACATGGGAATAGGTAAAATTTGTACTCACGAACTTGATGCAGCAAAGAACAAGTTAATAGAAACAATAGAAGACCAAGCCGTCAAGGCTCACATTACCACAACAGTAATAGACCAGATGAATGATCTGGTTAATCTCCTCGACTTCGTTGGTGATTGCATAGAAGAGGAGAACCTGCAGTACACCGAAACAAGAGATAAGGGGGAAGCATGACACCATATCTATTCTACATATTAGCTATCTGCGGGACTCTGCAGCAGAACAGAATGTTACATGAACCTGCAGAAGAGGCATTTAACATATGTGTCGTTATCGCCTCAACTGCTATAGAGCAGGAACTGGATCCATTCACCCTGGTCTCACTGGGATACCATGAGTCACGGATGGACATGGATGCCTTGAGTTCCGCTGGGGCCATAGGGCCGATGCAAGTTCTGCCGCAATACCACTGTTACTCCTATACTGCAGACTGCGAAAGACTTGAGCCTCTTGCGGTAGAAGACTGCGATCTAATACTTAGCGGGGTATGCGCATACAAAAGATACTATCACCGCCACAACGGAGACAGAGAAGCGGCTATTGCACATTACAACGGTGGCGGGAATTATGGAGAGAGTTCCCGAAGATATGCAAGGGCAGTAATAAGGACAGCAGAGTCACTTAGAAGGCTTATGTACATACCTTATTATTGAGCAATCTCTATTGGCTCCATAAATAGTAAGCTCATAACATTGACCAAAGAAACACTGCACAGTGTCCCTGCAGCAGCAATTAAAGCATACAGGGCCATCCTGCTTCTTTGTTTCTTAGCAATGTTGCTAAGCAGCCAAATGCCACCATTACCTAAAAGTATCTTAGAGCCTATGAATATTCCACTACTCAAACTCAACATAGAATCCATAACTGGATTACCTTCTGTGAGATAAGGGAATATCTCAAATAGGTGTAACGAAACAGATCCATCAACGAAGTTACATATATGTGCAAATAGCGCTATGCTATTGATAAATTTAATTCTTTCAATCTCGGTCATATTGGTTCTTACCCCCAGAGAAGTCGCCTTCTTTTAGGATAAGGACAATTGCTGACCTACAAAATCAACACAGCGACATATTGAAACACACAACTAGGAGGGGAACATGTCAGACAAGATTAATAACCCAGTAGACTTTGTTCTAAACAACGTATTCGGATCCAATTCTACTTATCAGAAGAGCCTTAAACCTAAGGAGGTAAAGCAGGAAAAACCTAAGAAGAAGGAAAAGTGACAAGATAATAATAGTATGATAACATCCAAAGTCAAGGGGGTAACAAATATGGAATGGACTCAAGCATCTAATTTTTTGATGAAGCCTTCAGGTGAAGTGATTCTCATCTATCCCAGCAACAGAAAGCATTACGAACTACGGGAACTCCAGCGCCTTGTCGGCGGTGGGAGCACTGCCTATATTGAGAGTATTGCGTGTCCTGGAAGCAGTAGCTTTATGTTCGTAGATGAGGACGGAAGAATGAAGGGGTTGCCGGAAAACAAAGAGGCGACCAAGATGCACATGGAAGCAGGCGGTGTTGGGACCGTAGTTGGAAACGCAATTATTGTTCCCAAGAGTCAGGTGAAATAGGGATCAATAACGAGAAGCATTATGGGCAACACAAAAAAATTAGTTTTCGTAGCATCAAAGTCAATAGATGGAAGCGCTTGGCTAATACGGTACATGACTAAGAACGGAAGTCACGTACACCGAATAGCCCCATCTAGTTCTTCAATTATGAATCTTGTCGCAGAGGTTCAGGAAGAACAAGATGATCTAGGCAATGACATCTTGTGGCGATACGAAGACACAACAACTGACTGAAATATCAGTCACAAGTTTATCAATTCTGATAAAACTTTCACCACAACTATAACCAATACAGAACACTACTTTAACCCAAAGGAGTAAACATGAACGAAGAACGAAAAGTAACAGAGAATGATTGCATTAAGTTATCTGACTGCCACAATTACGGAGTAGTAAAAGACACGAAAGGGAATTACGAACTATGGAAACTGGGAAACTATGGCTACAAGGCTGGCTATGTTAGCGACCCAGGAAACATTGACTATGCTATAGATAACCATGAAGAGGAATTAAGGTATCTTATGGCAGAAGCAGCCCTTGAATTTTGACTATAAAAGATTTAACTTAAGCCCTTAACACACAACCAAACACAAAGGATTAAGGATGTCAAAACAAGACTTGCTGCTTGCTACTGGTTTGGAAAAAGCATTTCTCGGTATTGTAATGAGATTTGGCTTAAACGAACCAGTAGCAGCCTATGACTATGAAACATGTATCCAAACATTTGAAGCTGACGGCATGACTAGAGAGGAAGCCATAGAATACTTCGAGTTCAATGTGATAGGCGCATGGGTGGGAGAACAAACACCTATGTTCATAGAGTCAATGAAACTAGACGATGCAATAGAAATATACACACAACAATAGGGGGAACACATGGAATATTCAGATTACACTTCATCTGCAGAAGAGGAGTTCATCGGTTATCACTTTGATCTAGACCAGTACCTGGAAGACGAATCATTCTCATACGACTATGGATCTATATCGGGAATCGAATACGGCGTATCACTTCACGTACAAGGACAAGGGAGTGCGTCTCTAGGATGGAAGTCTGAGAAAAACTCAGAGCCTCCTGTAGCGCCTAGAAAGATAATTAAAACCTTCACCGTTTCTGATGAGGAACATAACCTGGAGATAGATGTATCCATATATGGTTACTTGAGATCATTTAAAACTGAATGGAATAAAGACGAGTCCAACTGGAAATGCAAAGCAGAGTATTTCTGGTGGGCAGAGTACGAATGACAATGCGACCTGAGAGGCAAGTAATTACGATTTAAGAGGACTATTACCACGGATGGTGCCATGACCCCAGACGATCAACTAGAGCGCCTCAAATCTAAACACAGGCTCGTGCAGGTTGCAGAGTTGGTGACATCTTACTTCAATAGTATTGGGATAGAATATACAGGCCCATACGAGATATACTTTAGCCCAGAAAAATTGCTCTACAAAAGAGGCAATGGTAGGGCGTTACTGGTAATCTGCCATGTAGCAGATGAACTGAAGACGGTGTTTGACGGAAAAACGGCAAATCCCGGACCAGAAGAACTAAAGTTAAACTCATATCTAAAACAGCATGGACTTATGTCCTTCAGAACGAATGAGCACTTCTCGTATATACTAGAAAAGTTTTAGACTACTCCTCTCTTCCAATAACCAGTTAACAATATCATGCCACAATAAAGTTTGAGTTCACAATTCAGGCTGTATCATTAAAGCAATCTAACCTTACAGGCAGATTGGTATTGGCTCTTGATATAGACAATTACGGTACTGTTGATGATGAGATCAGACTTGTGTGGGCCATAGGCGAAGCACAAAGCTGTCCGTCCTGCAGGAAGGAAGAGTTGTTTTTAGATAACTCAGTTCTATTTGTTTCAACGACAACTGAAAGAATAAATGTTATGTGCGTAACCTGTTGGGAGCGCACAACAGGACATTATTCACTTACCGACCTGAGAGAAATCCTCGTTGATGGTCGGGACGTTTCCTGGTCAAGGGTACTTAGCTAATAAGGAACCAACTATGAAACCAGAAGAAGCCAAAAAATTATATGAATCTAAACTAGAACCAATCATTGATGAACTAATGGAGGCCGCTGAAGAGCATGGCCTAATAGTTATGACCTGTATAGGCATTAAACTAACCAACGACAGCACCGCCTGTTGTAATACTATATATAATCCCACTGACGCGAAACTGCCCTCAGTATACAGGATAGTATCAAATATCCTTTCAACTGAACCTGGAAAAATAGAAGACCATTTCAACAGGCTCTATCCAAAGGAAACGTGGGTGACAAAAGGCAAACATGAATGAACTACAGAGCAGAGAACACGCATTATTGGATAATATTGCCCTTCATTATAGGAGGGGTTCTGGACCTGTTGAAGCACTTGATGAATTGCATTCTACTGGGAATGCCAATCCCGGTGTTTTGATAAGGATAATATTTAGTCTACTTTCAGATATAGATTCTATTCTAGAAGAAAGAACTAACCCAAAGGAGTTGTGCTTTTAGAAAAGAAATATCTGCCGTAAGTGGTTGTTACATAGACAGAAAACAATCATCATGTTATGTATTCCTAGACCTTCGCCCTCTACTCCTTTGGGCTATAGGAATTATTTTAATTAAATACTAATAAGTAATCCGTTAAAATACACGCATGGGGCGAAGGTCTCTTTTATAATACATGTCAAAACACAGAAATAAAATAAAAGTGCTGGATACTTCCAATATTGTTATTGGTGGAGAATACCCCTCCAATGAATTTGGTTCTCTGATTGAGTCTTTCATCTACATGTGTAACGAGATATCTATAAGTTGTGACTCTAAGCGCTATTTCCTTTCCTACAAGAGAGAAAAGGATACCATCAACATATCTATTGAGACCACCCTGTGTCCAGGTATGAAAGATGGAAGAGATAGTTAGCGCACTATTCAACTATGGGGTTTTAGGGTTATGGACAATAACCCTTCTCTACTCAAAGCAGAAAGCTGAAGAGAGACACCAAGAGCAACTCAACAACTTAGACGATAAAGTCTTAGCCATGTTGGAAGAGATCACCGACACCCTCGAAACATCACTTGCCTCTATCCACGCAAAGTTAGATAGAGGTTTAAGGGAAATGGAAAAGAGATACGAGGAAGAGAGAACTTCCAGAACACAGTTCTCAACAGACACACTACAAGACCTGAAGCGCCTGCTCGACTGAGAGCATCTAAACAATAAAAACAAACGCAAACTAGGAGGACAATGACAACCAAAACCAACAATTGCAGATTGACCAAGTAAGGCAACCGTGCTATTATCCGCAACACACAACATAGGAGAAATGACATGAAACGACTAGCACACAACATAAGTGACATCATGGTAAAGCTGCCCGTCCAAGTGGACGCCAAAGAAGACTCTATTGAACAGGTGGCATCACAATACCTGCAACTTAGGGCACTGGCAAAGGCAGTCAGCAACTCGCTGAAACCCCTAAAGAAACGCCTGATGGAAGACATAGACGAAGAGACCGTTATGCACTCGCATAAGTTCTCAGTCGTGGAACGGGATCTGTCT
>VTLG01011294.1_pt1 | contig 27413 bp, 21 predicted proteins | sample 4694571 | NCBI WGS metagenome assembly VTLG01 (sample SAMN12604809, study PRJNA352737) | marine metagenome | biome: ENVO:00000447; feature: ENVO:00000209|ENVO:00000569|ENVO:01000036; material: ENVO:00002151; isolation source: viral sequences binned using virsorter ...
GGACTTCTATATCGTCCAAGATCATCAAATCGGCGCGGCTCCCGGTTAGCTGTCCAGTGATGCCCACCGACTTTACGCTTGGGGCTTGGTGAGGGGAACAGTTTACGTCGAAGCTGATGCGACTCCAGCGAGAGTCTTCCGCTTTCGGTTTGAGATGATTTAGCCATGGAGTTTCAATAATAAGTTTCTGTAGGAAAATGGACATGTTATCAGCACGTTCTTTAGATGCTGATATAATCATTATCTTTCTTTCAGGGTCTTTAAATAGTGTCCATAACACAAAAGCGCCAGTAATCCAAGATTTACCAACACCTCTAAAGGCTTGGATCTGTAATCTTTTTGGTCCATGTTGGAGGTAGTCGGCTATAGCGTATTGAGCTCTTGTGGGTGATGGTAGTTCAAGCTGCTCCCACAGTGCTTGTAGGAATAGCTTGAAGTCGTCTTGTAAGGCTTTTATGACATCAGTCATACATTATGCTTGCCATCGTTTTTCCAAATATCAGCATATTTAATATTCATAAGTCTACGTGAGCCTTCTTCTTGCTTTTTCTTTTGGTTTTCAATTTCCTTACGACGTCTTATAGTCGTATCATTTCTTGCTGGGTTGTAAGACATGTCTGTGTGCTCCTGTGATAGGGTTGTAATGTGTTTTGAGGGGTAATGGTCATATTAGTTATTTTAACGGCCATAGAGAAGCTCTGAGAGGCCCCAGTCACCACGTGATATATCGAACCTTTCTTCAAATAAAGCTTTTCTATTTTTTACTGATATACCTATCTTCTCTAAAAGGTTAGTGTTTTTACCTTGACCCCATTCACCTTGTAATGGTTCGTCTTTTAATCTCTCGCCTGCTTCAACGTTATCATATAATGATGCTCGTTTATCTTGGAATCTTGACCAATGTTCACCAATACCTACACCAGTCCTTGATTCTAAGTAACCACTATAAGTATCAACAGCTGCTTTACCACCAAGGTATAGACCAGCTGCTCCTGCAACAGGAGGAGCCACTGATGCAAGTTTCGTAAGTAATGCATTAGCTCCAAGTTTTTTCATTCCTACACCACTAACAAGAGATCCAAGTATCGTACCACCAGTAGTTACTAATAATTCAGCCATAGCTTCATTAAAAGGACCATCATCATCTATAGCATTATGTAGATCACCAAGTTCAGCACCTATTGATTTATTCATAAGCAGATTAGAAGTTATATAAGCACCACTTAATCCACCTACAACACCTTTTGGTGATAATACTCCTTGTCTTACATCTTTTACGAATCCTTTGGTTCTAAGTAAATTACCAATCTGACCTTTACTTAATTTAGCAACATACTTATCAACCATCTTACGAGTTACTGCTATATGTGGTGCTAAGTCTCTTTTAAGAACAGTGAATATTGTAGATTCCGCACTTGTACCTGGACCTCTCTTCTTTAAAGCTGTCTCTAATAGCTTTCTTACATTACTTGGAGTTACACCATTAGCTTCTAATAATCTATGTACTCTATCATGTAATTTTATACCTTCTTTACCACCTAAAAAAGCAAGATTTCTAAGAGCATTACCTCCATCAAATCCTATCTCTTTTTCAAACTTTTTAAGTAGGGTTTTAGTTGCAGCAGAAATAGACTTACCATCCCAATCAGGGTTAGCGGCTAATTCCAATTGCTTTACTATTTCACCTAATACTCTTATAGGGAATATATGATGTATATGACCTTTCCAGTTTGGTCCAAGAAGCTTACCCCAATCTTTATAATTAAGGGGCATTTGCGGATCTAATGTAGTTATAACTGCTTGAAGATTTCTTAATCCAACGGATACCTTACTCTTTGCTATATCTTTTAGTGTTACACCTGCTTCTTTCATCATAGACTTAGTTACATTACTAAGTTTTTTATAAGATACATTACCATTTTTATCTATGACTTTTATTTTTTTAACAAACTGTAAAACCAAACCTCTAGCTTCTTTAGAGTCACCTTTTGCTAAATCATTTACAAAGCTAAAGCTTTCATTAAGTGATTTCAGTATAGCACTTTTCTGACCTTTTACTCTATTATCTATTGTAAGTATACCATCTTTTACAAACTGTTCAAAAAAATCCATATTTACTTCCTCGCTTTTCTTCGCTCATTACCTCTGTTATAATGTGCAGAAGTTAAGCGTGTTCTGTTGGTACCAGGTACATGTGCATTATCCTTACCATCACCTTTCTTACCAGTACCAGCACGCTTGGAAGCTCTATCAGCTTTATTAGCACGCACTCTGATCTTCTTACCATGTGCTGTCTTATTATAAGCCTTTTGTTGTGATTTGTAGTTACCATTGGCGTACTTAGCACCACTACTACCTTCGGCCATACATCCTCCTTTCTATTAGTTCTGGATCTACAGTTGGCATAACTGCTGCAAGTTTACTTAGTGGACTACCTTCATAGGCGACACCACTTATGTCATTAGTTTTAAGCCAATCACAGGCTGCTTTTAAATCTTGTGTTGTAGCTTGGCCACTGCGAACACGTTTTAGAAATTCTTCTGTGACAAGGCTGTGTAATTCATTAAATTGTTCTTCAGTGGCTTTTTTCATTAGAAGTTTCTTTTTCGAATTTTCTTCCCAAGCTTATATTTATCTCTTTGTCTATTTAAAGCTGCCATTACTTCTTCTAAAGTAAGGTCATTATTATTAAGATTTTTTTGTTCTTCTAACCATTGCTCATAAGTTTGTGAGTTCATTAGGAAAGTAATTTTTCTTTAATAAGTGCTACAGCTTGATCATCAACTTTATTATCAGTTCTAGCTGCAGCGACAGCTAAAAGGTCAATAATAAGATTCTTAACTGCATCAGTTTGAATGAATGAAATTAAAAGTGGTTTAATTAGGGTGATCATCATAATGTTTATTCAGATTTAGTGGATGTTTCTTTCTTTTCAGTAGTTTTAGCTTTAGCTGCTGCTACTTCTTTTGCTTTTTGATCGGATAGTGTACTCATAGTTTTAGTGTTTAATACGGATACAATAGGTACAACATCGTTGCACATATGTGATACGCGGGAACCAGGCCTTAAGGTAAAGCCTTTTTGCATCAGTTCGGCGCACTTCAAGGCGCGAACTAGTTCATAGTCAACGCGCATCTTTTCTTCAACACGCTTAGCAATGGATTTACATTGTCTAACCGTATCATAATCCATAGGAACCATGAAGTTTAGCTGGGCACCGTAGTTCCAACCTCTTGAATAGCTCTCAGGATCGTATGGTTTGTTTTCACTGGCTAGCCAAAAGGGTGAGAACGTCATGGTAGGACCATTACAACTCACCCCGTTAGTATACCTTTGCCGGCTTGGGGCACCATTGTTCTGAAACTGCACAGCTTGATTTGTAACATTGCCTGTGGCAGTGGACTCTGGTGCCGCTGTATTATAAGTTTCATCTCCTTCAGCATAGGCTGGTGTACAACCTACTGTGAGAAGACCGATAAGGAGGTAGTGGTAGCATTGGTTGTTATAGAACGGTCTATGTCTATTGTTTCCAATAGGACTAGACCTGTCGTTGCATCCGCTGCTCTGTCTACTATCTCTAATTGAAAGTCCTCTCCAGCTGTTGTTATGGAGAATACTGTATCGGAGGCTGATATCCCTCCAGAACTGGCTGAGGTAGCTGTTATATTTGTACCTGACCAACTCTGTAGTTCTCCTCCATATACTTTTTGATCTATTGTTTCCGTCACAGTTTGGACGGTAGTTGTGGTGGCATTCATTGAGCCTTGTGTAAAGGCTGGTGTTATTTGATTCGCTCTTGCCACGGAGGGGGATAACAGTGCTAAGAGAAGTAGCCATCGTTTCATTCTTCTTTCTTTTTAGCCATAGGACAATTAACGGGTGTCATGTTACCCTTACCTTTAGAATTGGAGGTATTAATTCCAAAAGTTGCTAATGTACCAGTAAAAATACTGGCTACAAAGGTTATATCGGAGCTATTACCTTTCTTTATTACAGGTAGCTCAACGTAATTTAATGTAATGATAAATCCAGACCAAACTACTACACCTAGTCTAACGAATGTAGCTAGGATATTCATTTGTTCTTCTTTATCTTCTATACCATCTTTCAGTTTATCCAGAAGGTTCTTCTTTTGTGGTGTTTCCATTCAGTTTCTTTTGGATGCGTTTAGCTATTTGCATAAAGATAGGTTTAAATACCTTCACACATTGTTTAAAAAGACTTGTAGCTGTTAATGTTGCAGCAACTGAGATGGCAGCAGTAGTAGCTGCAGTAACCATTATCTCTTCTTCAGGAACTGGCATCCTGTAGTTAGTAAATGGTATCTCGACTTTCTTTACTTCTTTAGGTTGTGGTTTACCTTCATTCTCTTCCTCCTCCTCTGATTTAGTACCAGCAAGTGTCCGTAGATCACCTGATGGAACTAACATAGGTTTATAAGAAGGTAGATCCGCCTTTGGTGCATCCAAATTAGGACGTGGTAAAGGCGGTATATTTGGTAATATTTGAGGTGGAAGGTTTATAGATGGTCCTAAGTTGGTTCCGTCGGCCATGCCGTTAGACCACTTTTATAAACAGTCTCTAATGCAGCTGTATCGGCTGCTGCATTAAGTTCACCTTCCCTAGTTCCACAAACTGTTCTAACATTAGCTCGGTATGTTTTGTAACTGTCTGGTATTGAAGTACCACCTTCAGCTTGTCTAGTTACCATCCAATCTGTTTGAGCTAATAAAATCTTAGCTGCAGACTTCTGTTCTTTGACAAAATCAGCTTTAAGTACAGCTACATCTTTAGGATTAGAAGGACTCCAATAAAACTTTTGGTCATATAGTGCTTCAGTTTCCCAGACTACACCTGTTGTAGGCACGGCTGCGCGATCTGCGGCTGTCGAGTTACGCAACCAATTAGATGGGTACTGAGTCCCATTTGAATCTGTGAAAGCTGTATCTAAAGCTAGACCAGCTCCATTTAATTTGTATCCCATAATTTTTAATTAGTTAACGTGCTTTTCCTACTTTAAATGGCCTCTCTGCCCACGCTGCGTAGATTAGATTATCATTCACATTATAGTCTGAGTATCCATCATTTGTTATTTTAAAACCATTGCTTAGAAAATCTACTGCATTATGATTTTGTGATGTCTCTGCATCTGTAGTGTTTGCTTCTAGAGCATCCATATCTCCATTAAATCCAAACCTTTTTGAATCAAGCATCATCCAATTTCTACCAGCAGTAACACCTTTTATTATAACAAATCTTGGTCTAAAACCTAGGTATACGAATGGTTTTCCATCTGAACCATGATACTTTCCAAACTTAGAAAAGCCTGGTATAGATCTCCAAATATATGCTAGATAGTTATTACCACTAGCAGTATCATCCCATACATTAGAGTCATCTGATAAGGTTATAAGCTCATTAGTTGGATCTGTATCATTTAAAATAGTAGCAGTATTTGTTGCATCACTGACATTTAATCTAATGTGATCACCATTACCAATATCTTTATGATAGCAACACCAAGCATTTGTTGTATCTCTATTTTTAAATAGTATGAACTCAGGTTGAGCATTTAAATTATGACCTAATTTTAGGTTAGATCCACCTAAGTCTGCACCTTGATATGTAAGTATTTCAATACCAGCATCAGTATTAACCCAAGAAGCAGATGCAGTTATTGTTTGTCCAGTTGCACCAGATTTAGGTGTTGCTGCAGATGTCCCAGCATCCCAACAGTAACCTACATACTCATGGTTTTGATACATGTGATCTTTAGATCCTCCACCATCTTCTAATGTAAATCCATCTGAAGTTGGTGTTGTTTCTTTATCAGTATTGGTTCCTTCGGCGTTATTTCCATTAGAGTAAAGTGCTTTACTAGGACCACGTATAGCATCACTTATTTGATGCCAACCATCAGTATCCTGTCTATTCTTAAGCCAAATTAGATCTGGTTGGAAATTTAAACCTCTTTCTATTTGTGTTTGAATAGCCGCATCAGGATCTCCTCTACCTTTCCATGTTTGAATATCAAACAGGTTACTAGGATTATTAACGTTAGCTCCACTTAATGAATCATCAAGGTTTTGGGTACACCATGCTTTAAATCCAGTAGGACATGTATATTTCCAAGGTCTTTGACCGAAATTAAACGAAGTCTCACCATCATAATAAGCACTCCAAGCAGGGCAAATAGTTCCACTGAGAGTTGTTACACCAGGATTAGCTCCTGTTGAAGGGTTACCTGTTCCACTACCAGCATCACCCCACGTACCATTATAATGCATCCACAGTTTACCAGAATCCATATCAATAGCTACACCCCACCAGCCAGCTGTATCTTCTGCTGGACCACTTGGGAAGTAATCATTAACATGGTTTGTACCTACTGGTGTAAGAAGTTGTCGATTTTTAAATTCTATACCCCAACCACCGTTACCAGGTATATCGTTAGCTTGTAACCTTGCATCAGCACTAATAACACCAGCACTAGCTGTCTCATCACCACCATTCCAGTAAACTTCATAATACCACTTACCAGAACTAACACCCATTGTGCCTCTTAAGATCTTCCAGTTAGTAGTAGGACTGTTTACTGTTAAATTACCTTGACGTATATTTCCTACAACTGACGAACCACGATCAAGTGGATTTAAAGTACAATAGTTACCACTCACCTCATTACCATTTCCTTCATCAGTACCTGAATTAGTAGGGGAATCAGCTGAAATATCCTTTCCAAGAGGAAGTGATATAGTACCAGCTAATGGTGTACCATCGTAACTATTATATTGATTGTTTTTATATCCTTGGTAAAATCTCATATCTTGCATATAGCCTTTGAAATAGTAATTACCATTATTACTACGGCCAAATCTAATTCTACCAGAGTTCCATTGATTACCTAAGTTACCACGAGAACCAATCCATACACCATCAATATGTAAGCGAGCAGCACCACCATCTTTACTCATCGCAAGATGATACCATCTTTTAGCTTCAAGTACTGTACTAAATTGAGTAGTCCACTCACCCTCTGCTTTTACATTAATTTTAGCACTTGTATCAATCCACCAGTACATACCATTTTGATTATCATAATTACCTTCGCCTGATGATTGATCAAATATAGTCATTGTTTGTGCAAAGTCTTCACACCATATCCACATCTCAACTGTAGCGTAATCAGTTATACTGAAGTCACTATCATTTATATGAAGGTAATCACTATCACCATCAAAGAAACAAGATTTACCATAAAATTTATATTGATCAGTTGAAGGCCAGCAAGTACCATAAGTATTTACAGTCTTCTCATCTTCAGAAGTATTTATTAAATCACATACATCAGTTAATTTACTATTTGCCCCTACATCTCCAGGTATAGCAAGTACTAATCTAGTACTATCACTGTTTGATGTATCTGCAAAAGAATCAGAAAATACAGCATTATTAGCTGCTCTAGTTTGTCCAGTATAATCAGTCTCCCATATTGGTCTAGTTTTTGCATCATTGCTAGACCAATCATCTGCTTCTTCAGTACCAATACTTAAATTTGTAACTCTCCAATCATGGCTTTTAGGTGGCTGGAATTGACTAGTATATTTAGCAACACCTTTGTAAATTCTAAAGTCTTGAACATCTCCAGTGCCCCAGTAATTAGTACCATCTGTACCTATATATATTTTACCACCATCTAAATCTGTACTATTACTAGCAGTACCGACAATCCCTCCATCAACAAATAACCTCCAAGTACCACTAGCTCTTGTTACGGCTACATGTGTCCAATCTCTATCTTGATATATTTCATTCTCAGATTGTATTAACCAAGTTTGATTATTATTAGTAGAATGTCCTGCATAGATTTTTCTATTAGAAGCTGTAAAGTAAACAACTACACCTGCTCCACTAGATGATTCTGTTGAAAATAAGGATCCTCCACTACTAAATGCTGCTTTAGTTCTAAACCAAACTTCAATACAAAAGTCACCGGTTCCAAAATCAAAATCAGCAGAATCCGCAAACAAAACTTTATAATCACCACTACCTTTAAATTGTATAGATTTATCATAAAATTTAGTGAAAACTTCTTCAGCTGTTTGTGAGTCACCACCAGTCAATTGATTAGCATCAATAAATGTACAAGCTTTATTAGAACTACCAGTATTGATTAATTGATGGACATCAGTAGTTGTAGATCCTGATGTATTCAAAGGTACTGCTAAGACAAGGCCTGTTCCAGATGTAGTACCTGCAAACTCATCGTCTCTTACATTAGTACCATCTTGTGCCCTACCATAATCTTCTTTAGTAGCTCTTATAGGTAATCCACCAGTACAATTCTCGTATACATTTTTAGAATCGTCACCAATAAATTCATTAGATGTTCCAGTTGAATCAAATCTTAAATGAAATGAATTATCACTAACATTATCAATTAGTGTTTTATCATCAATTTTAAGTATTGTTATTTTCCCCCAGCCATCGGCGTCAGTTCCTTTTATTTCAAGCTTATTTAAAGTACCTGATCCAGTAGCTAATGTAGTCCAAGAGTTACCATGTAAAGTACCATCACCTGACCAAGACCCACCATTTATTCTCCATTGACCATAACCACCCCATACTTCAATATTACTATTATAAGCTATTCCACCTGGAGGCTCAAAAGATATAACAGCATTGGCTGTTCCATTCTCAGCTGCAGTGTTAAGAGATCCATCAAAAGCTGAACCAGGATCATCTCCACCGTCCCATGCTCCAGTAGATAGAGTTAAATAAGAACTCCACTTTTGATTCCTATTTACAAAACTACCACCAGGATCATCCTTATGACCATCTTTAAGGAATACTCCATCAACGACAATGGCCTGTATATTCATAGAAGACCCTTGCGAAGGTATAACTAATTTAGTTAGTTTTGTAGAGTTTGGAGGAATATTTAAAATTGCTTCATATTTGGTTCCAGTCCAACTAGCGGGAGACCAGCCTGAACTACGAAGAGTAGTATATGCTGTACCTGAATCTGTATGTACTTCAACAGGAGTATTACCCATATAGTTGAAGTCACCATAAAGCGATAAAGTTTGTGTTAAAGGTAAGTCAACTGATGGCTCCCAGTATATATCATTGTATGGACTAGTTGTATAAGCATTGCTTCCTGCTATATATCCTTTAAAAGCATTAGCTAGTGAACCATTATTGTCCCAAGTAACAGCACTATTATCACTTACATATTTCCAAGTTTCATTACTCCAAGTAGTTCCACCATTAGGAGTTGCAACTGAATAAGCTTTGGCATTCCAATTACCTGTTTTATCTCGTACTCCAAATGCTTCTGGTGCTAAAGATCTACCATCAATATGCCGAAAGTCAGCAAATAGACAGTCACAATATTCAAGGTTACCTCGATGGGTACCTATAGTTTTTGTATCACTACCATTCCAATGTACCTCTGTATACTGTGGTATAGCTGATCCACTAATATTACGTATTCTTCTACCATTAATATAAAACTTTACTCTATCTAAAGCTGTAGATTCATTAGTATCAAATGCTATTACAAAATGATACCATGCACTAGAATCCCTAAAAGATTCACTAATCTCTAAATCATACTGACCACCAGATGGTCTATAATTAAAATAAAACTCTCCACCACCACCTACTGTTGGTCTATACTGAAGACTAGTACCATAACCGCCTGCATCTTTAGCTCCAAATAATTCTAAATTATCTTCCTGATTACCAAGTTTAATCCAGAATGATAAAGTAAATTCTCTTTGATTACCTATAGGAGGATCAGTCCATTGTAATTTCGGTTGATCTTCTCTATCAAATCTAAGACTCTTTTTTACCACATAAGCATCATCACCCGATGGAGCACTTGTTAGCAACAGCGGGTTACCTAATAAGGCTGCCATTATTTATGTACCTCCTTGTTTCACATTAAGCATATGTTGTACAAATACTACTGTGTCTGAAGGACAGTAATAAGCAAGATAGGAAGTAGCACTTTGAGTTAATGAAGGTACAGTACCTCCTACAAAGTGGATTTCAGATCCAAATGTAGGTGTAAATGCTCCGTTAACTACTTCAATAGTACCTGATTGTCCTGCATCTATATTGGTGAAACCTAATTCAAATGTACCGTTAATAGTTATTTTAAAGTTATTAGAAGTATCTAGGTCAAAATCAAAAGCAGAAGTTTTAGTACCAACATCTGATACTTCACCTCGTTGTGAACCTGTCCACGTATTATCTCCAGTTAGAGCTAGGTTACTAGTACCTTTAGCATCAAGCTGTGTTTGAATAGCAGATGTAACACCATCTACATAGTTCAGTTCTGTAGTACTTAGTGTAGCACCATCTAATACTTCTACTTCTGTCGAAGTAAGTAGAGCAAGAGCTGCTGCTGAACCTGACTGACAACCAGCAAGAGCTGTTAGATCAGCATCAAGTGGTTGAGAAGTAGCTGCTATATAAGCTTTAGTTGATTGTTGACTAGGTACAGCAGTAGCTGAATCACTAGAGAAATCATCCTCATCTATCAGTGTTAATGCTGTATCAGCAGACCAACCTAAAGCTGTAGCGCTAGTTGCTTTTAATACCTGCCCATTTGAAGGAGCAGTAGCGGGAAGGGTGACAGTATAACTTGTTACTCCAGTAGGAGCTTTAAGTCCTACATATTCACCACCACTGTCATCTTCAAATTTAACAGGAGCTTGTGCTTTAAGAGTTATATCTGTTGTAAAATCTGGCGATGCTAAATCAGCTTTTGTTGTTAAAGCACTCTCTCTAGCAAGCGGGAACCCAGCTGCTGAACTGCCATTGTGTACGACAAGGGTTTCCTTATCGGTATCTACGGTAACTTCACCTTCGGCACCAGTAAAGCTACTATGCTGTGAGGTTGTACCTCTTCTTAATTTTAATAGTTTTGCCATTATGCTATAGTTCCGAAGTCAATTTGTAAGTTATCACCACTGACAGTAGCTACTTCAGTGAGGTTTTTATCGTTGCAGTCTAAGTGACCACCTAATTCAGGTGATGAGTCTTCTGATATCTCTGATAAACCAGCTGAAGCTGCTACAGTCCATGTGGTACCATTGTAGTATTTAAGAACATTACCAGTAGAATCATACCAAAGATCACCTTCATCTAAACTAGAAGACGGTGCTGAGGATGCTACTCGGTATATATCCGAGAAGCTATTTATATTATTAATATTAGTAGCTACAGTATTTATGTTATTACCTGTCTCTGTTGTCAGAGAGTCTGTAATGCTACCTAAATCCTCTTTATAGGTTAACTGTCCAGAGACATTAGAAATGTCGTTTAGAACGGATTGTGTAGGCGTTACAGCGGCAAAAGAAGTACCATCATGAACCTTCATCTGTTTATTAGATGAAGAGTCAAACCATAAGTCACCAGCTGCTAAAGCATTACCACCTCCATCCGTAGATGGGGCAGATGTTGCTACTTGATACTGATTTGCATACGCATTCACATCTGCTATACTACCTGCAACAGTATTAATATTAGAAGAGTTACCTGCAACTGATGTTACATTAGAGCTAATACCTGCTACCGTAGTAACATTAGCATTGATACCTGCAACTGTATTAATATTACTGTTGTTACCCGCTACTGTATTAATATTACTAATATTAGTAGCAACCGTAGTTACTTCAGTAGCTTTAGGTGTTTGTCTATGGAATGTATATGTATGTAATGTAGAAGTGGTTTCTAACAGCATACCAAATCCAGCTGGATAAGTAGTACTATTATCTAAACCATTAATTGTAATAGTAGCATCATTAGCTACATTACCATTACTTATTGTTGCTACGCCACTCCCGTTGGATGTGAGAGCACTAGCGAGGGATTTAACACTAACAATGGTCCCACCAGTAGCAGGATCATTAACATCAGGATTTGTATTAGGAAACGAAGTTTCATTTGTAATAGGTACGAAACCACCAACATCATCAACTAAATCAATTATTCTTGCATCAATAGCTTTAGTAGTAGCTACTTTGCTATCTGAAGCAGACCAAGTTTCACCAGATTGTATCTCTGCTACACTTCCTAGTTTATAGAAATTAGCATCAACCTCTGTTTCTGTATAATATCTATTATCTAATTGACCTGCATTAAGCTCTGTCTCAGTATAGTATCTACCATCTAATGTGCCTTCAGCTATCTTAGCATCTGTAATCGCATCATCTGCTACTTTAGCTGTAGATACAGTATTGTCTGATGGTGTATTAGTACCAGTTAGTTTAGTAGCATCAAATTCTTGACTAGAGGCAAATGTTATATTGCCTGTCATCGTACCACCTGTCTTAGCCAGGTTAGTCTGTAGGTCAATAGGCAGTCTGGAATATACTATACCCCAGAATGCTTGACCATTAGTTGGTGCAGAAGTAAAGGTAATAGTACCTGCTGCTACATCAACTGTATAATCTGTAGATGGTTCTTTTACGACACCAGCAACACTAATAAGTACTGATTCAGCACTATGAGCATTAACTGTTGTACCACCATTTGTTAAATTAAAGGTTTTAGTACTACCATTAAAGCTACTAGCTATACTATCTAATTTTTGTGGTGCGATAGAACCTGTGGAGTAAGCACCTTGACTAGTCCACTTAACTCCATCATATGTATATTTTAAGCCGTTAGCGGCATTATGTACATCACCTATAGTAGGTGAGGTTGGGAAATTAAGTGCCATAGTTAGTTATCCTCCAGTGCTTCCACACGTGTGGTTAGTTCTTGTACTGCTGCGGTTAATAAAGGAATCAGTTTACTTGCATCTAATGTTTGCATATGTTCTCCATCTTTCTTACCACCAACAGCATAAGGTACAATATCTTCTACTTCATGAGCTATAAACCCATCAATTTTAGTTTTAGTTTCATCTTCTTTCCAGTTAAATCTAGATGGTTTAAGATTCTTTAAGCGTTCTATACCACCAGTTAAAGGGGTTATATTCTCTTTTAATCTATAATCTGAAGAAGATGAATAGATAACATTACCAGCAGATCCGCTAGAATGTATACCAATATAACCTCTACGTGTTCCACCAGAATCAACAATACTTATATTAGTACCAGTACTAGAACGGAAAGCAGCAGGACCTTTAATTTGGTGTTTATCCTGTGTATCTGAAGTTGTACTAGAAGGGCAGTTAACAAATAATTGAGTACCTTTAACAGTTAAATCCTGACTACCACCAACTTTTAACCCTATTTCATTATCTCCTGATCTAACTACACCTGTATCATTATCATCTGTAAAAGTGTAGAAAGTATTTCCAGTAGGTAAGGTACCAGTAAATGTACTACCTGTGCCAATAGTCCAAGTATTATTAGATCCACTGTCTTGGTAATTTCCACTAGTAGCAGACTCGTATTGATTAGCTAAGAATGTATTATTATCAGAACCACTAGTTACATTAGCCCACATTGTATACTTATTACTACTACTTAATCCTTTAATAGTGTTACCTACTATACTGTTATAAGTAGAATTATTGAAACATCTTATTGCTTCAGCTAATGTTGGAGTTGTATTTGATGCTGTAGTTGCAGCACTAATTACATTACCAGTAATAGTATTATATTCAGAACTGTCTAAAGATATACAATAAGGTAAGTTAGCAAATCTATTACCAGTTATAGTGCAGCTATGTGAATTCCTTAATCGAATACCATCATTTACACCTGTAACATTACCTAATATTTGACAACCACCTGTTACGGTAACTCCATTACAATCTTCAATCCATATATTATTACTATTAGCCAAACCTACTAAGTAACCACCGTGTATTGATGTAGAACCTACACCACCTAGATTTTGAAGGTGAATACCTGTTGTATAGAATCCATCTATAATAGGTCTGCTTATTTGTATATCCCAATTCCAATCTGTACTAGTACTACTCTCAGCATATATACCATATTTACCATGAGCTGTTTCAGGGGCTCTTAAGAATATATCTCTTAGATCCTTACCAGTTAAATAAAAGCCAATTGATTTTGTATCATTAGTATTACCACCATAATTACTAACACCTTGCATATCCGCACTACACTCTTCTAGCTCTATACTAGCTAGAGGTGACATAGAGTTATCTGCATATGGAGTTCCATCAAAATGATAACCAATCCAGTATTTACTAGAGTTACCAGTTACACTACCATTTTGAGCCCAAATCTGTAAGGTTTGTACAAGACAATTCTTTACTGTGAATCCTACACAATTATTAAAATAGATGCCAGTAGCAAAGTTACCTATTCTTATATTTTTAATAGTACCACGTTGTACACCACCAGCTCCAGTATAACTATCGCCATTCACAGAGATACCTGCATCATTCTCTCCAGGTGATGTTGGGAATGAAGGTGCAACAAGTGTATTATTTACTTTACGTTTTATATAAAGATTCTCAAGTCTTGGGTACTCATTTAATGAAGTCGCAGAACTAGTTTTTATAATAATAGCTGGTGTTGCTGTATTGCTACTAAGATCTAACTTAATAATAGGCATAGAAGCATCACCTACTAAACCTCTATAGTTACCTGTAACTGTAAGAGACGAAGTAATTTTATATGTACCTTTAGGTAAGTATACAAACTTATTATCATTATTATTTAAAGCATTCTGAAGAGCTGTAGTATCATCTGTATTACCATCACCTACAGCACCAAAATCTTTAGCACTTAACATATCTTCTAACTTAGCATCTACTGTCCTATTAGTAACAACACCAGTGCTACTACCATAAGATGCAGTAAATGTATTACCTGCAGAAGAAGATGCCCACTCAGGTGCAGTAGCTCCTGAATTTATAGTAAGTACTTTACCAGCTGTACCTTTAGGTAATCTAACATAATCTGTACCATTATAGTACATTATGTCACCTTGAGCATCAGAACCTAGTGCTATCTTAGCACCAGTGATAGAGTTATCAGCTACAGTAGGAGTTATATTTGTAATCAGAGATCCATCAACAGCAGGTATTTTAGCGTTACCATCTAGTTGAAGTATTTTATTAGCTGTTGTACCAACGTCTACATTAAGTGTACCTGAAGCGGTAATAGGACCACCAGTTAAACCTGTGCCTGAAGCAACACTTGTTACAGTACCGCTACCAGTTACAGTAGACCACTCAGGAGCAGTTGCACCAGAGTTTACCTTAAGTACTTGTCCTGCTGTACCTTTCGCTAGCCTTGTAGGAGCACCAGACGCACCATAATAAAGTATATCACCTTGTGTACCATCTTCTAACTTAGCTAGTGTCACAGCATTGTCAGTTATAGCTGCTGTATCTACTGCGTTATCTGCTAAGGCAGCAGCATCCACAGCATTGTCATCAATAGTCCATGAAGCACCACTAGAAGCTACTGTAATATCCCCTTTATCCCCATCAGATAATCCTGTTACTCCATCTACATATGCCTTTGTAGCAGCATGTAGAGTTGATGTAGGTGCACCTGATAGAGTTAAAGCTCCAGTCATAGTACCGCCTGCTTTAGGCAGTGCTTCATCACTTGTACCTACCTGTACATATGTAGGTGTTGTGTCTATCCAAGCCGAGGAATCAGCATCTGTATAGTAGATAAAAGTTCTACCAGAATTAGTATCAAACCAGCGTGTACCATTGGTAGGATTACTTGGAGCAGTATCACCTACTTGAAGGTTACCTATAGCTGTACCATCTTGTGTGATATTAAAACTATTAAGATCTAAATTACCTTGTAGTTTAGCTCCAGTATTAGATAGTGAACTGTTTTCTAATTCTTGTAATTTCTGTAGTACTTGTCTTTGGTTATTATCTAAATCTTGTGCTCTAATAGAGCTACCAGGTACATAGTCAACTTTAGGATCAACTATATCTGTTTTCCTAGTAATTAAGACATTCTTTGTACCTGTAGCTGGTGCAGTGATAAAGTCAATGCTACTACCAGTCTTAGTATAATGGGTACCTTTAGTCTGTAAATCCCATACTGATGTAGTTGTATTCCACACATATACAAATACATCATCCTCTTCAAAAGAGTTTGTGAATACGAACGTGAAGCTAGTCTTGCTACCGTCCCCGTCAAATAATTCCTGTGTGGCAGGTGTTTCTGTTACTGTCATGTTTTATCTTGTAGGAAGGAGTAGATTATCTGGGAGGAGGCCTTCTTCGGCTTGTATTGTTCTAAGCCTTTGTTCTGCTTTACGCTCTAACAATTGCTCATAATTAGATAATAAAGGTTCATTACGTTGCACAGCACGTGATACAGCACTATCAAGTAATCTTATAATATTAGTAAAATCTTTCTTATTTATTTGTTCGCTGGTATAACCAGATCTTCTAATTGTACGTAGTTTTGCTATAATTCCATCTACTTCTGCTCTACGCATTATGTTACGTATATCTTCTCTAAGGCCATTCTCTTCATTACCTATGAGACTTTGTAATTCAGCTCTTTCTTTAGCAGTATACTCATTACCTCTACCATCAGACCTAAAGCCAGGCCGACCATTATACTCTAAATCTATTAAGAACTGTTCTTCTGGAGAAGGACTTTTACCATGTGCTTTAAAAGTAGGAGCATAGGTATTCCAAAGACGTACTATAAAGTTATCTGGCTCACCTATCTTATCACCAGTGATCCAATTTGAGGCTGCACTTAGTGTATTCCTTGCTACAGGATTTCTATTCGCTAAAAGCTGTGTGAAATCTTGATCCATTTCTCTGATTGCTGGTGCCATCAGTCTTGCTAGTTCAGCACGTTGTGAACCGAGTGGCATAGTAATGTTTGCAAAAGAAGCTGCCCATCTATTAGCAGCGGCAGGGTTACCAGCTAAGATATCATTAAATGGTTCAAGTTGTCCAAGGACTGATTTATTGGTAAGGTTTGCAGCTATAACAAACATAACTTTACTTAACCATTCTTCTTGTATTGGACTTGTTATAAGATCAAAATTATCCATAATGTCAGCAGTCAAAGCTAACATATCACTCAATGGACCCATATTATCATAACTATACCAATTACCATCCCAGCCTTTATATGTCCTAGGTTTCCAATTAGCAGCATAACGAGTCTTCATTGTAGCCTTATCATGATGCCCATTACCACGTAGACGTGATTGAGTAAATAATAATGAACCTCCCATGACAAAACTACTACCTATAGCAACTCTACCTTTTACTTTAGCACGTAATTCACGGAATCTATTCCATGCAAATTCATCAACAGGTATACCTTTAGACGTTAATATCTCTGCTACTAACTCTGGATTCCTCTTGAATGTACTTAATTTTGGTAAAGCAATGTTAGAATAATCACCAGCTATCATGGATGTCCAAGACCACTTATGGAATGTATTCACCATCTGTGTAGCTGTCCTTGGGAACATCATCCCAGGCTTTAATCCAGGCACTCTTCCTAGTAAGTTATTTAAAGCTTGTACTAAAGGTCCATCAAGGTTTAAAGCTATTTCACGTGAAGCATAATCAACAGCAGGATCCATAAGCATACCACTTGCATCATGCATATCGTTATAAACTTGATCAGCTGCTTCCTTAAGTGTTGATTTATTAATTGGTTTGCCTGAAGCTGTTAGTCTATCTAAAGCTCTAAACTTAGCTATACCAGATGCTTGCATTGATCTAGTCCAACCATCTAAGGCAGTCATACTATTAGCACCAAATCTTAACCATGGCATCTGTGCTATATCTTCATTCACTTCATACATATTTAATAAATATGAAGCACCGTCATGACCTTTAGATGAAGCTGCATCAGCGTATGAACGTATAATGTCAAAAGCCTCTTCATTCTTCATCACTAAATCTTCACGCATTATATAACCTACAGAATTAGGATCAGTAGTAGCTTTTCTATAAACGAAACCTAAATGTTGATTAGCTTTTTGGAATGAATCTACGACACCACCATATGCTGATAGTCCACGTCTAACTGTTTTAAAATCACCTTCTAATAACGCACCAGCAAACATAGTAATTGGATCAGCTATGACACCACCAAGGTTACCTAATCCAGCTTTTAGAGGTGTTGCAAATGCTGATAAAGCAGAGTTATAGATATTACTCCATACTGATTGCATTATCATAGATGGCATCTTAGGATTATTATCAAGTACAGCCTTTTCCCAAGTACCTAGTTTGTTTTGAACAAGCTCATTTAATTTATGTATAGTATCAATTTTACCATCACTCCATTCATAAGCCATATAGAGAGGCTCAAAGAATTCAGGATTATCTTCAACCATACTCTCAAATTTAGTTAGAGTATCATCTACTTCTGGTATAATCTGACCTAATGTGTATTGATGTTTAGCTTCTATAAGTTTTGCAGCCTGTTCAGCATTCTCAGGTCTTAGTTTAGCTATACGCTCCCATACATTAAGTGTTCTTAATCCTTCACCATAAGTATAAGAAGCTAAAGCTTTTTCAACCATTAAGTAACGTAAACGATCCTTGATCATATTACGTGCAAATTTTACAGAGTCAGTACCTTTTGAGATACGCATACCTTCTGCTATATCTGACACATCACCAGCTGTAGAAGTTGCTATATAAGCTTGAGCTTTAGCAACATCCATATCAAAGTATGCATTCAAATATCTTTTAATAGTCTTGACTGCACCATCATAACCAATACTACTTAAACGTGGTAGACCTGAATTTAATTGATCTTTTAATCCATTCAGTACACCTTTAATAACACCAGGATCACTACGTGGATCTATAAATATTTCAGCTAATCTAGTACCAGCTGCATCAATATCAGCATCTTTGATTCTTATGTTATTTACAACAGCATCAAATTTACCAATCTGTCTAATCTCATCTACAATAGAATTAACTAGTGTACGCTTCGATAAATTATCTGCATTTACTCCAAATTTCAAAGCAGCTTCTGAGAAGAAATTACCTATTCTACCATTAGCTGTACCTATATTTTTATTAATTTGTACTTGCCTCAGCATAGCACCTGATAAACCATCTTCATCTGCAGTTCTAACTGTCATTTCGAGAGGATCAAATACGTCATGAATACCACGTATAGGTTTATCTAATTCTTCACCAGTTATTAATGTAAGTCTAGCAAGTTCTTCTATAGATTCTTCATTACGTAATGATGCTGTTTCAGCAGCGTCTGTTATTGGATTGACCGAAGGTAGTCCATCCGAAACAAAATTATTGCCAAACTTACGTTTAAAATATTGTTTAGACTCCTCTGTTTTAGGTATTATTTTTTTACCTAATTTTTTAAGATCTTGACCAGCCCTAAGTATTTGAACAAACCCTGATAATGCACCAGCAAGATTATACCAACCAGCTGCCTCTAATACAGCTTTATTCCTTTTTACATCAGCTCCATCAGTAGGATGTGTAGCTATAGAATAAGGTATAAAATTAAATGTGTTAGGGAACATTTCCTTCAACTGACCTGTAAGGTTATGACCTTCTGAACTTAAACTATTAGTACCTTCAACAAATAAATCAGTACTAAGACCAGCTGTATAGGCTACTGTCTTTCGTCCAAGGTTGCTAGCTAGTAATTTACCACCAATACCTCTTGCAGATAAAGCTTTCACTCCAAAGCCTGCGTATGCACCAAGTAAAATTGATGGTCCTACATAGGAGGATATTTCTCTAATACCTTGAGCTAATGGATCATCAAACTTTTGCCATTTTGGTAAATTTATACCTGGTATGATATTAGGTAAATCATTTAAGAACCATTCGGCAGTACCTGTACCTGGTGCTGCCATTCTTTGCATCATTGTATTGTAGGTAGATGATAAATCTTCTGCTAAAGTTACACCAGGTTTACCACTTCCATATATAAAACCTGAAGGTTTTTCTTCATGTCCATACCACTTTTTTCTCCAAACTCTTTCAGCTGTATCTCTCTCTAAACCTTTTGGTAACTTCCGCCAGATATGCATCTCCTCCCACATCTTATCTCTATCTTCTTTAGTTTCTTGAGAAGCTCCCTTAATTACACCTGGTGCTGTGTTTATAGGTGTTGTTTTAGGATTTACAGTATCCTCTTTTGGAGTAGAGAATTGTAATTGCTGTTGATGAATCTTTTCTTCAGGCCAACTACTAGCTATAGTACTATCCTTAGTTGCATCTTGAATTATACTTTTTTCTTCTTCATTAATCTCTCCTCCTGCTATAGTTGTATCAATCATCAGGTACGTCCTCCTTATTTTTTTCAGCCATAATTTCTAACCATACAGCTGCTGCTTCTGAATTAGAATTAGTAGGGAATGCATCTGAATCTGTTATCGGAAACCCAACAGGCGTGTTAACAAATTCTCTATTAAATTGATTAACTGTTGCCATTATGATGCTCCGTATAAAAGGTTAATCTGTTGTTTAGTTAAGATGTTTTTAAAATTATTTAAGGTAATAGGTATCTTCTCATCTTCAAGTGGCCGTATCTTTTTCTTTGACTCCTCAGACTCTCTGTCTATAAGATACTGAAGAAATTCACGAGGTGTTGGTACAGCTCCATTAATCCTAAAACCATTTTCAACAAACGTCCCATGCAAAAGTTTTAAGTCAGAATTAATTCTTCCACCAAGACCACCTGCACCAAGATTATAATCCTCAACCCATCTATTATAACGGTCAGTTGTATTAAAACCATCGTCAGGGAATATAGATCCATCCTTTAAAGCTAGGTTTAACTTACTTAAGGGGGGAAATGGTGTTACTTCATCCGTCATAAAAGCTTCTCTGTCAAGTGCTATGCCAAGTGCATTACTCAGTGTATCAGGTGTGTTTTTACCATACTTATGAAATTTATTACCACTTACCTCGTACCTACCACGTAATGGAGGCTCACCTGCTTTCCTTCTGCGATCATTTTCGGCTAAGAAAGCACTCCTGTCTCCACCATTTATTTTAAAAAAAGTAATTGTTTCGTCTAAAGCTTGTTTACGTGCTACTGATGGCAGAACATCAGCAATAACTTTATTCATGTAAAGTGTATAATACATATCTTCAAGCTCATAAACTATAAGAGCAGACTTACCCTTTAGTTCAGCTCTTGGCGCCATTTCTTTATTAATCGCACCTGTAACTGTTTGTGTTAATGAAGTATAGTTATCTTTATGAAAGTCTCTACTACCAAACTTCTCTAATAGTTGTTGATATTTACCTCGTATTGCAGGATGAAGTTTACCTACATCTTCTTCAGTTAACTCATTAGCTCTTAATTCAGTCATAGCTGCATCATCCTTTGCAGCAATAGCTTCTGGAGAAATGGTAAAATTCCTTAAACTAGTCAGGAAATTAGAAGAAGTTTGTGGATTTGCATCTGGATTTTCTAGTTCCCATTTATCGTACACATCCCGTACAAACTCAACAGAAGGTATTTGATTATTTTCAACCATTTCCTCTATTCCTTCCAGTATTTCTGTGGCAGACTCTTTAGCACTGAAGTCAGCAGCTTCATCAGCTCGATCATTAAATCGCTTAAGTTGGATCCTTTTTTCATCTATAAGTCTATCGTAAGTAGGATGTTCATTAAACAACCTACCTTTAAATGGACCAGAATTTAATTCTACTTTACCCCATTCTTCTATATCTAACTTTATACCAGATTGCGAAAGTTTTGTAACCATGGTTATTAACTCTGTTTGAGCTGCCTCATAACCAAATACACCTTTCCCATCAGTACCAGTTGAATTTGCTATTCTATAAAGTGCATTATTGATATTAAAATCAGAAGTAGTCATTGATACCATGACGTTCTGGCGCTCTTCAAAACCATAAGCAGCATTACTAACAGCTATTTCTTGATTATCTTTTTTTTCTTGCCATGAATTTGAAGCAGGGTATATATTTACTTTTAAATAATTCTCATCAGCATCACCCCATCTCTCTGCTATAACAGAGTTTACAAATGTTTCTAATAATGCTCGCCTTTCTGTGCTAGTTGGTAGTGGATCGCCATTTTTAATACGTTTAGCTTCTTCTCTTTTCAAATACTGCTGATAATCTAAATCAGCACCTCCACCATCTGTAGAAAAATATCTCTCTATACGTGCATGATCTAAAATTAAACTATCCTTACCCCTACTAAACTGTTTAGCTTCATTAATTATTTGTTGTACTTTTAAGTCAGTGAATTCAACTTTTTCTAATGCTATTTTCAATTCTTCTACTACGTCCTTTCCTGCTGCTTCTTGTTTAAGAAGTTCCTGGTAAGTATTATTAGCTTGCTCGTATTCTAGATTTGCAACCTCTTCTCTTCTAGCTATACCATGAGCGTCTATCGATTTTTGTTTATTCTTCTCTGTTTCAATCTGCATGTAAGCTGAACTAGTAGCTTTTAAGAAGTTTTGTATTGCTTCTGCATCATTAGCAACATTAGTTTTTTTTGGAAGTGATGCTTGCAATGTGCTACTAGAAATACTGTCAAGTTGTCTGCGTCGTCTCAACTCTTCTTCCAGGGTCGCTGAAAGATTAGAGGCTCCTGAATATGTCATAATTAATAGCCTCCTATAACCACGTAAATGAGCCGCCCATGTCGGCAATCTGAGCCGGATTTTTAGCACCATAACCAGCCAGACGACCAGTAGTGACACCAGCTGCTACATTAAAAGCTAAGGAAAGCATACTAGGTCCTTTATGGAATTTAGGTTTTAATGGACCCGGACCACGTTGTGGTGCCTGTCCAATTCTTTGTAAAATTTTTTGATCACTACTATATTTTTTAGCTAAGGAATCTTTAATAGCAAGCATAGATTTATCTGTTGCCATATCTATGTCAGCAAAACCTTTAGCTTTATCTCTACCTAATGCAGCTCGTTGACTTGTTTGTACACGTCTAGCGGAGACACCACTACGTTGAAATGATTTAGCTATATCTTGTGTGCTAAAAGCTTTTACTGCTCCTTTCTCAGCATCTTGAAATGCTTTAGCTATTAATTGATTAATTTTTAATTGTTCAGAAGCTATAAATCTATTAAATTCTAAAGTGTTAGAAGCCCAATTTATCTGTGCATCTACATCTCTAGCTTGGAAAGCTATTACAGCATCACGATGTGTTGCTTCAAGTGTTCGAACTTTATGAGCATAATCTTGTGATAAAGCCTCATTAGCGGCATCAGCTTCTTGGACTTTTCCAATATGGCCCATTAGTGCTTGTCCAGCGCCCATTACAGCGCCGACGGTCATTACTCCACACATAATTTACAAAATTCTATAAATGTTATTTGGTTAGGTCCATAAGGAAACTCCCTTAGGAATTTAAACCCTAAAAATTTTAGTAGTTTTAAATGGACTTTGTTTCTTTTATCAACTATATTCCATAATAATTTATGGTTCTGTCTATCCACAAATCTTCTAGCTTCTCTAGCAAAGGTAATTGGATAATCATGGATAGCTGGAGTACATAACATCCAGATAGCTCCATCATTATTCACACCAGCCATACCGGCAGTCTTGCCGTTAGGCACTTCGAAGTATATACAATCTGTGGTTTTAGCAGCGTTAGTGAGCATGACCATAGGATCTACGCCATGACCTTCTTCGACTTCTCTCCGGTCATCAGGACGTAAATTAAAGGCCACCTCTCTGGCAGCCTCCAATGTAATAGGGTGAATGTAATTAGACACGTTGATAAAATTTATTACTATAATCTCCTTCCCAACTCATAGAGTATAGTGTAGTAGGAGATGGATGATTTGATTTTAAAAATATTGATAAGTTTTTATTACGTTCATAAGTAGGTACAGTATAATCTCTACGTTCAACCCAAGGTGTAGTATTAGCTATATAAGCATCTTGTAATGATGATTCAATTAACTCACTATAATCTGGTTTACCTTTACGAACTATTTTAGTTTCATAATAACCTGCTGCACCTAAAGCTAATTTCAATCTATGTATAATTAAAGAAGCATTGAGATCAGACAACATCTTTTCATCTTTACTTCTTGGATATATGATAGGTAATTTAATTTCCATATCAAAATTATATCCAGCAATTATACTCTCAGTACTCCAGTCACCGTTTAATGTAGCAGTAGTACCATCCACTGTAGCTAAACCATACCTACCAAAATTATCACCAGAGTTAATATTCATAACAGCTATATCGCCGTCTTCAGAATCCAACCCATAATCTGCTATATTAAATGTAGTCTTATTTTCAGGTATATTATAATCTAATTTAGAAGTAGGTATACTTGAATAATTATCTAGATGAACTCTAAAATCATTCACCACTGCTGTACTATCTTCTTTCTTTAAATCTAATTTAACTAAATTATCATTAGAAAGAATTAAGTAATAAGTATCATCTATTATTGCATGATATCTAATCGCCTTATGGAATTTCCATTTAAACCATGCAGATTGTATACGCTCATCACCTGCATTACGATAGCGATAACCATATACAGTATCAGTATTACTTTGAGTGAATAGTAAATAAAAATTTTCTCTTGAATTAGTTACTAAATCAATATTTTTAGGTAATAGACTTGGTACAACAGAGCTTTGGTCAACTACTTGAGGCTCAACACCTCTTTGAATATTAACCATTTCAAATAATCTACTATTAGATCCAGCATTATCTAAGAATCCTACTGTAGTACCAAGTGGTAATGGAGGATTCTTTATATTATAATTATAAGTAGATTGAGAAGTTAATTTAGCTGTTGCTGGATCTAGTACTTCTGCTTCAGCAGTGAATAAAAATTGTTGATTCTCACTAAATACAAGTAAACCTTGAGTTGTTTCTAACCCATCATAAAGGAAAGCAGGGTTATCAGAACTAGCAGATAAATCTATAACATCTTCTGGTGACAAAGTTAAAGCTGTTTTAACCCAAAAATTAGGTTCAGTTATATTATTATCACCTGGTTGGGATGCAATTATATTAGTACCACTAAGTATTATTATCCTGTTTCTCCAGAATAACATTTTATTTATATGCTGTCCTACAAAACTAGGCTCACCATTAGTATTATCATCACCTACACCACGAGTAGGCCAAACTGGTTGTTGAAGAGTAAAAGTACCATCACCTTGCCTTACTAATTGTAAAGGCATAGTAGATGCATCAAAGCCTTTAGATATACCAGGCTTAGGACATTCCTGCCAGTGACCAGGGCCATCAGCATTATTTCTGCCTATAAACTGCATGAAATAATCATCTTCATCTGCTTCACTATTATTAACTTTAACTATATAATTATGTTTACATTGAGTAGGTAACTTACTTACATCATTAACCTCACTGGTCATGATATTCATAAGACCTGTATCAGCTGTATCTATATTAAAAGCTTGACTATAAATAGTGCCATCAGTACCATTAATAGCACCTGTCCCACGCTTAATATAAATACCGTTACCAATTATTTCAGCAGTTATTTTATTTGCTTCAGGTATGCTACTTCCATTAATCACGTCATCGTCTAATTCATCTAATATACCACCAAGCACTGTCTGCCCAGTAACAGCAGTTAAAGAATCAAATGGTGTCGGTGCTGGTCTGATACATTTAATATTAGATTTAACTTTAGCTGTAGTTATTTCTTCTACTTCTATTTTGTATGTAATAGCATCTTGTCCTATCATACTACTAGGCATAGTAAATTGAACTACATCACCTTTCTGCCAGTTCTCACCACCATGTAATAAATCTACATCGTATGAATAAGTACAAGTATAATCATGTCTATCACCACTTTGACCTCCTTCCGGTATACCACCTTGCACACCTTTAACAGTGTATCTCCATACTAAATTTCTAGGTCTTAACCATTCAGTACCGCTGTATCTGGCATGACTTGTGTTCCATCCACCTACAAATACAGCACCATTAACAGTAGCATCAGCTTGATTCCTATTCCACATAGTAGAACCATTAGCATCTTGTATTAAGTTAATCTCTTGATCAGGAGCAGTAGATTTACCAAAACTATATACTCTAGTACCTATATCAGGACAACTAGGATCTAAACCAAATTGTGTTTCACCATGAGCAGTCCATTGCTTACCGTTACGTGTATGCATTGGAAATATATAAGTAGGATTAGAATCAGCATCCATCTCTTTAACTGCTTTTATACGTGAAGCACTTGTTATAGTTCTTTTATCTGTATTCTGAGGATCATATAAATTAAAACCATACTGCTCTGCATTAGAAGTTTTCTTTAACTCTACGTATGCACAAGATTTATCTCCTATACCATTATAACCCCAACCATCTGTTGTTTCTGTAGACATTGCTACTGGGTTGGTTTGTGTATAATTATTTTTCTTTGCATTCTTATTTATAATATACGTATAATCATTAATAGTTAGAAACTGTAAGTCTTCTGAAGATACATGTTGTAAATATTCTTTAATCTCTATACTCGGTATATTAACAGTTATCTCTTGTCCAGCTTTAACTCCATTTGGTAAATCTTTAAGAGGCCATAATTTAACAGTAGGTTCTAGTTGGTTTTTCTCTATTTGTCCTATATACTGTTCAGATTGATCACGATAATAATGGAAGAAGGTTGCTTCTTCAGAAGCAGTTAAGCCCTCAATAAATTCAGTACCAGGTCTTTTAACTAAACCAGTTGTTATCTCTGGTGTTACATTCAAAGCTTCTAAAACTTGACCAGGGTCTAAGAAGTGATCAGGTTGTTGTGATATACCACCAGTAGCATAGGTAGGTACGGATTGTGTAATACTAGCCATTATCGTCTCAGGGCATCTAAAGGAATATAAGATGTATATCTTTGATCATCTGTCAGACCAAAGAAAGATGGATCAGTCTGATTACATTCGTACTCTAAACAAGTAGCTCTAGCATATGCTTCTTTATTCTGTAGCATCTCTACTAGTTGTGAGTTGTTTACTAACTGAGCAGCTGCTCTACTAGAAGCACAGTATATAACATACCTTCTAAATACTTGCGGTAGCTCTTCAAATTTATATAACCATAATACATCTAAACTTAAATCTGCAGTAAACTCATCAGTATGATCTACCTTGTCATATACTTTACCATCACGGATTATAAGTCTTTGTGATTTATTATCTAATCCATCGTGTAATGAAAACTGTAATACATTAGAAGGTAACTTAACATTCTTATTAGAATCAGGTGAATATTTAACATGCTCCTCTTTATTAAATGTCCAACCTTCTGCTTGTATATCTATGTTACACTCTTTTAATAGGTTATAAATAAGTGAGATTTCTGGGTTCTCAAAGTTAAGTGTTGTGATTGGGGACTGACCAATGGCACCCAATATTGAATTGACTGCGGATAGTTCGGTATCGAGATCAGTTGTATTGGGTATCGCCATAGGTATAAATATTTGTAAAGAAAAAAAAGGAGGGCGTGAGAACC
>VTLG01013053.1_pt1 | contig 27409 bp, 40 predicted proteins | sample 4694571 | NCBI WGS metagenome assembly VTLG01 (sample SAMN12604809, study PRJNA352737) | marine metagenome | biome: ENVO:00000447; feature: ENVO:00000209|ENVO:00000569|ENVO:01000036; material: ENVO:00002151; isolation source: viral sequences binned using virsorter ...
TGTAAATCTAAAATTTCCGTCTGCAGTTCTAATTAGAACATGCGGCATCAAATCTTTATCTATTGTAGTTGCTGTTGCAGGTTTTATAGTTTCAGTCCAAACATCATCTGCTGAAGTATATTTTACAAAATAATTATCAAATGAATTTGTTGCATCACCAGTAATTTCAACAACCATGTTATTGATTGCAGGTGAAGGTAAATCTGAAAAGTTTTGGACAGTGTCACCTACGACCTGTGAAGCATCATCACCATATCCATCAGAAGCAGATACAGTTAAAGTCCCAGAAGATTTTACTATGGAGAAACTAGAGTTCCCAACGTCTGCCAATGTGATATTAGAAATTGTACCACATGCTGACTTGACCCCATCTCGTATGGCTTCTGTGTCTGTATTGCTAGAAGTAAAGTTATAAGTAGTGCCATCTATTGTAATTGAATATTTTGTACTATTAACTCCTTGTAGAACTGTGTAAACAGCTTGTTCTACTTTTGCGGCAGAAGTTGTAGCCGCCATTGCTGCTGTCTTTGTTTTATTTAAAACGTATGTGTAATCAGCAACAGTCACACAAACAAAATCTGCTTTTGGGTCTGAAGAAGATAAATAGTTAGTCGCATTAGTTTGATTAACTACAGTCTTTGCAGCACCCGCAATGTCGTAAACACTTAATGCTCCATTTGTAATAACAACAATATATCGTTCTGAAGCGTCTCTATTAATCGTATGAATATACGCATTAGATAAAGATGAACTTGATAGTTTTGCTACGTAGTTACTTGGTGGTCTTTTTTTTAATCCTTCAACAACACTACTAAAACCATTTACTTGTGATGTCGCCTGACTGTTCAGTCGTAAGATTTCTGGCTGCTGCGAAATCCCTTGAACCAAATTTGGAATAGTTCGGCTGATTAAAGGCATTATCTATTAACTGTGTATGCTTGAAGTGGACTATCAAAAATATTGTAATCACCAGTATGTGCTTCAGCTTGTCTTAAAACTGACAATGCTCTTGCTTCATCTTCTGATGAAAATTTATGAATTGTATTTGCTCCTAAAGTTCTATCGTGAAAAACTCTAGCTGCTCTAATTGTAATATATCTTTTAGCCTGTTCAGGTACTTTAGAAAAATCTAAAAGATAAACTATAGTATTGTCTTCAAAGTCTTGGTCAAAAATGTCTGAATTTTTTGCTAAATTATATAAATAATTATCTCTTTGAACTGCATCATAAGATGATTTGTCGTATTTAGCATTTAATTCAACTCTTAAAACATCAGTTCCTATTGGTATTTTATTGTCTGCATCTCTTGATAAATCTACTTTGTAGTGGGAATTGAAATGCCAACCTGCTGACTGAACCTCACGATTTATTTCAGAAAGTACGTTTTTGGCTGTTGTTCCATCTACAGGTAGAGTTCCTGTTAAGCTATTAATTGGTGCTTCACCGATTGTGCTTAATATAGTATTAACAGCTTCCAACTCCGTTGTTCTAGTTGTGACTGTCATTACACTCCGACAAATTTCTTCAAAGTATCTTTAACTTTTTTTATAAGTTTACAAAACCAACACATCATGTTGTTTTTTCTCCTATTAAATTTTTGAAAGAACAGGCGTAATATTGCAACGCCTGTCCTAATTGATTTTATTGCTTATTATTGAGCAATAATTCTAACTGCACTCTCTGGACGTAAGAAATTTGAACCTAACGCTAGTCTAGCAGTCATTAGCGTCCCAATTCTTCTCGGGTCGTAAGTGCTTTCCATCACTAGGTCTTTTAATTTCACTGTACCAACTGCAGATTTATGGAATACCATTGCTGCACAATGTTGGAAGTCGCCAGTGTAAGTGTTGTTTTGTCCAGTTGTAGATGCTCCACTTTGGTCAGTAAATGCTGAAACCGCAGTGTTGCTTTTGATTACAGGAACTCCGCCTATAGATACTACTGTACCTTTACCGAAGTCTCCATTGTTGCTAGAGAAATCTCTAGAAACTAATTTATCTACATTACATAGCTGATAATAAATATCAGGTGTAGTTACTATGTACCTTTCTGAACTTGGGACATCATTTTCATCTAATTTTTGAATTGCTTCAAATATAGATGCAATTAATGAAGTAGCATTTGTTTTACAGTCTGCATCAACTACAGAACCACCGAAGTTTCCTCCAGAGATTGTTGCATTGTTGTCAGAAGCTATAAAAGCTAATTGAAGTAGATGTTGGTCTACTTTTTTCGCTAATGCTTGTCCCATTTCTTTTGAGTACACGCTTCTTACATCATAGTGGTTTTTCAACTCATCTATTTCTGCAATGAAAGCATGCGCAATTAACATATCGTCTATGTTAATTATTTTCTCGTTATGTTTTACAGCACTTCCGAGAATTTCATTCCCCACACTGTGATACTCACTTGCGATTGTACCAGTGACAGGAAATTGTGCTGATTTGCCTGAACTTATAGTTCTAACAGTAGTCATATTAAGCATTTGGTTTTCTCTACCAAATGATGCTAATACTTCCCCCGAGAAAACTTTTAAGAACAAGGCATCGTAAGCTGTGCCTGTATTATTTACTAGACCCAGTCTACTTGCTGTTGCGTTTGCCATAATGTTTATCTCCTATTTTATAGCGTTTATAAAAAATCTAATCTCATTTGGGAAAGTTGTCAGTCGTAACTGGCTATCTTAATTTTCAATTAGTCACTCCTCTAAAGAGAAGTGGTGACTATTTTTTCTTTCTACTTTTTCTTTTATGCTTATTCATTGAAGACCATTTAATTCTGCTTGGATTATTTGATATAGAGGTCTTCTTAAATTTGGCTTTACTTTTAAATGTTTTAACTTCTTTCCACTTTTTTCTTGCCACTACTTTTTGCCATTACGGAATATTTGAGTTCCTTTAATACCAAAAATACTAGCAACAACAGTAATCCATAAGGTTTGAAACCAAACTGGAAGATTACCAAAATGATGAAAGAATAATTCAATCTTCTGCATCATAGCTGGGTCGTCACTAAATACTGCATAAGCAAGTACAATTATTGGAGCAGACAAAATAACTAAAACAAATTCATCTTTGTAATCATTCTGCCTAGCTTCTAATAATTTTCCTTGATATTCAGTTTCACCTCTAGCCATTTTTTCAGCAGTTAATAAAGCTGCTGCAGACATAGCTTCTTTTTGCTTTTGTTTATTTGCATAAACTTTAGCACCTGTGCTTAATGCCATTTTTGCTAAACTAAACCACATAATTAATAATTGTTTGAACGATTAGAAGATTTAGAACGTATTCTTAAATTACTTCTAGAATTGTTTCTTGGATTTTTATCTTTATGGTCTACGTCTTTTCCACGAAGTTTTTTAATTCCCAATCTCTTTTGAAGTAATTTTCTAGCACGTCTTCGGTAAGACCTATTGTCTCTGTCTTTCTGACTACGTACTTTATATTCTCTCTTATAATCTCTTGGCATTAGATAACTGTACTTCTAGCTAATTTTTCAGTGACCGCTTTACGATATGATGGGTCTTTTTCATATCTTGGGTCATTCATAGCATCAGTAACTTGTGCAACACTTTCATAAGCATCACTTGGCGTTACATCAGAAGTACCCTCAAATAAACTTGGTTGATTTGGATTAGCATTAACTCCTGCTTTAGTCATAAGACCTTGAACAGCAAGTTTTGCTTCATCTAAAGTTCCACCATCAACCATATTATTGAAAGCAGTTTGTTCGCCTTCAGTTAAGTTTTTAGATGCCCAGTCCATTAGGTCAGTATATCTATCTTTTCCACCCACAACTTCTTGGATAGATTTTGTATGATTATCTGCTAATGCTTTTTGTCCTTCAATGTAGCCATCAACTAATTGTTTATCTAAACCTTGTTTAGCTAAATCTTGATAACTTTTTTCAGACAGAGAACCTTTTTCAGCATATTCATTATAAAATTTTTCTAATGAATTTGTTTGTGCTTCTGTCTTTTCAGGAATTTTAGCATCTTCCTTAACTTCTTCTTTAGGTCTACTAGAAAATTGTTTTTCCAATTCGCCATAGGCTTTCGCAAGTTCTTCAGCGTTTTGGAATTTTTCTGGTAACCATTCTGGTCTATCAATTTTATCTTGTGTTGAAACACCTTCTCTTGGTTTTTCAACAACTTTAATTGACGTTCCATCTGAATTGATTGCAGCATCTTTGCTGACATCAACTCCATCATTTTTTAGTTTCTCCGCAGACTGTTCAAGAGTTTCCTCTTTGATGTCTGGTTTTATTTCTACTCTATTTATATCTGCCATAGATTTATTCCTCTGGTTGTTGCAAAGCTACTTGTCCATTTTCAAGGTTTGCGTTGACATTAGAGTTAGCTAGAGATTTTCCTGCTTCTATTGCTACTCTTGGGTCAGCAAGACTTTGTTGTGCAAATTGCTGTGCTTGTTGTTGTTGTTGTTCTTGTTGGATTTGTTCAGGAGATTTTAATAATCCATCAGTGTCCACTCCATTTGATATTGCAAATTTCTTAATGGCATTATCTAGATTAATATGTCTCGCTAGAACTTCTGCACCTAAAGTTCCTGCAAGGTCAGACATGAATTGTAATAATTTCATTCTGTCACTTGCTCTACCTAGTGCTTCCAAACCAACTATAATTTTTGGACGCACAATATCTTTAGGTAAATTTGGTAGTAATTTCTGTTCCCTTAATTGTGCTAATTTAGCTGTAATATAAGGTAACTGAAATTCTGTTGTTAAAACTCCATAAACTCCACCAAGTGCATCTTGGAGTTCTTGGGCTATTAAACTTACTTCCGTTGCGGTTACTCTTTCCGCCTGACGTTGAACACTTGCATTTAAAAGAAATGCGTATTGTAATCTTTGTTCAATTCTATTCATTGTTTCAAAAGCAACTCTAAAATCTTGAAATTTATTTGCTTGTAAAACTGAAACGTCTCCTTGTGAACCTTCAATGATTGCACCATTTGGTGCTTTGGCAAGACTACTTGCTCGGGTTGTCCCATTAGGACTGACCATGAAAAGCATTTTTGCTGATGCAGAAGAACCTTCTAAAATACATCTAGTTAATCCTTCTAAACTTTTTAAGTCACCTAAATATTGTTCACAGTGTCCTCTGCCATAATCCATTCCATCAACTCTATTAAATCTTAAAGCTATGTATGGAAGGTGGTCTAATTTAAATTCTTTTTTTAAAATAACTTTCTTATTACATTCCTGCATTAATTGGAAATATTTTGGTTCTCTTGTAATGCAAGTATATAATTCTAAATCTTTATCTTTATATTCGTCAGGATTTTCTTTTCCTTTTAAAACTTCATTTCTAATTTTATCTGGTAAAGCAGTAGCATTAAGACTTTCTTTAATTATGATTTTTAAAATATTACCCATTGGGTCTCTTTTAATTACATAATTATTTAAACGATAAACTCTTAAACCTTTATCGGTTAATCTTAATAAAACATTTCCTGAAACGATTAATTGTTTTAATGCTTCATAAACAGCAACTCTGTCATTACTAACTTCCAAATTATCCATGACAGCTTTTTCAATTTTGTTTAGCCCTTGTTCAATAATAGTTTTTTGTTTTGGGTCACCTTGAATACGTTTAAAAACCAAATCATCAACACTTAATCTAAAGAATGGAGAATGGGGTGGAAATAAAGCTAACATTAATTTGGAAGCTAAATTTGTTACACCTCTTGCTCCTACTGATGAATAAGGAGTTGGATATTCAGATGCTTCATTAACATTCTTACTTGGAAATAAAGTTGGAATTGTTAATTCAGAACAATCTCTTGCTCTTTCTAAATATGGTTCTCTATTAATTTCTAATTTTTGGTATTGTGCCTGAATAGAACTTTTATCTTCTATTGCTTTGTCGCTTAAGACATATTTCTCTGTTGCCATTAACTACTTGGTAAATTTAGACCTGACGCTGTTAAGCCTGATGAAGCTAAAGGTATTCTTAATGTTCCTCTGCCTATTCTTCTTCTTTGATAAGCGGAAGCCACATTAACATTTCTACCTGACGCATCTGCTGATGCAGGTGCATTTTGCTTCGTCACCGCACCACTTACTGTATTTGGTGGTGGCGCAGGAATTGGTTCTGGCATTGGTGGCGGTGCAGGTGCTTTAATTGATACGCACATGTTTAATGTTCCTCTTGTATTTTTTTCTCTTTGATAAGATGATTTACGACAGACCTTTGACCTGATTTATGAAAAACTTCTTTTTCAGTATCCTTAAGGTCAGCACATCTGTCAGGAAAAATATCGTTTAAGTAAGTTATTAACTCTTTACTTATTATTGGTATTCTTCTCTTTTTTTGCATTGGATACTCCTAAAGTGGTACTTTTTATATTATTCCTCTTAAATGCTATCTCTCCTGCTATCGCTGCGTAACCACTGGCATCAACAAAATCATCTAGATTAAAGTTTCCTGCCTGTGTTCTTGCGAACTTTAAAAGTGACATCAGACATGCCACATCTTCAGGTAAAATTACTAAATTAAGTTTGAATTTATTTTGAAGATATGCAGTCCATAATCTTGCAATGTTTTCATGGTTAATAACTTTATCACCATGAGTATCATGGCGACTTTTACTAACTAGCTTTTTGGTCTTGTCTAAAATGTCTGTAGTGTTCATATTTGAAATCCCATAATTTAGGTTGATTAGTTTGATAGTTATACTCGCCTTCTCTTAAAATTCTGGCAAGTCTTGCTTGATGGTAACAATCATCAACAGAATATTTATTTCTAGAATATTCTCTAATAACTGCTTCCCATAATTCTGGTAAATCTTTTTTATCTAACAGAACTCTTGATGCTTTGATTGCACCAACTCCTACACAGCCTTTATAGCCATCACTAATATCTCCTGTGAGAACTTGTGTGCAGAAATGATAATTCGCAAGTTGGTTATCTACTTTTTCTAATTGGTCATCAATGATGCACATTTGCCATGCAGGTATAGTTCGCATGTCTTTGTCACCAGATACTATGACACAATTATTTTTATATTTTCCTGTAGCTAACAGACCTATAGTGTCATCACCTTCAAGACCTTTATTAACGAAACAAGTATGTGTTTTCATTATCCAGTCTTTAAGTGCTTTATAACAAATAGGTTTTCTTATTTTCTTACGATAAGATTTGTAGTCGCTATCTAATTGTTTTCTGAAATTCTTTGCATCAGAAAAACAAATGATAGGATTTTTGGATTTTGTTAAACCCATATAGAACGCTATTGATTGCGTCCATAGCTGTTTAGCTATTTTGAAATCAGACCATAAAGTCCAATTATCACTCCCCCAGTCTATAACTTCTTCTAAACTAGAAGTAAGTTTGTAAGCCAGAAGGTCACCATCTACTAACATATACTTTTCAGTATTGTTGTAGAAATCATTTATATTTTTCATATTTTCCTCATTGATTTGACACAGGCAGTTGGAATGACATTACAGTCACCAAATTCCATCTCGTCTGTCTCTTTGTTAGTTGTGTAAGAAGCAAATGTAATTACGAACTTTTTATCTTTAGAATAAACGTATGCTTCTATTACGCATTCTTCAGGTTCAAAATTGTAAAGTTCATCTTCTGTAAGCCAACCAGTGTGTCCAGTTGGGTCATAGAAAATTATTTTATATTTCTTATAGTTCATAATTCAGTAAATCTTGTTTTGGGATTACATGACCTTTAGCTTCCCAATTATCTCCACCTTTTTTAATGGGATATTTGAGCATTAATTTTTTGAGAATTTCTGTTGGGATTAAAACCCAGATTTGTTTCTTCTCACGTTCTTTTTTATGTAATTGAAATGCGTAATATGTAGATTTAGTAATACTGATGCCTGATGGTTTACCTGCATCTTCAAACTCTACAAATACATTTCCAGTCTTAATACAAAGTCTATCGCATTTGCATTCTAAAGGTTCGTTATGAAGTATTTCTTGAAGTTCGTTTTCTTTTTCTTGACCGAATTTTAAATCCAAGTCAAAGTTAGGTCTTGCTCTAGTGGGTGACACTCCAATTATTTCCAACTTTAATTGTTCCGTCTAAAGGACATTTGAAATTAAAGTAGTCTTGTGTTTTTTTGAAAACTTGTTTTGCTATTTCTTTAAATTTTTCAACTTTATCTTTCTTAACTACAAACTGCATTTCATCATGCACGTGCAGCACCATTCTATAATCTTCTCCCCATTTAAATCCTGATGTAGTTAAATCAGTATTTAATATGATAGTTCCTGCCTTAACTAATAAAGCACCCGCACTTTGTATTAATGTATTAAGCGAACTATATTCTGCTCTACACATTAATTTTCTTTTATCTAAACCATAAATCCATTGTTGGTTTCTATATTTGATTGCTACAGCTTGTTTTAAATTCTTTAATGCAGGAATTGCTTTTTCAAATTTTTCTCTTATTCTTTTTGCTTTTTCAACAGAGACCCCAAGTATTTCTGACAGGCGTTGATTTCCTGCAGAGTAAATGTAAGCATAAATAAAAGTTTTAGCTTTGTCCCTACTTTCCAATCCGAGAAGCTGCTGGTTTTTGGTATGTATATCATCTTCAAGTAGTGATTTTTTAAAATCCCCGCTGTCGTAATTATGAAGATAATGTGAAAGTACACGAAGCTCAAGACCGCTAAAATCAATGCCAAGCATAACCATATCGGTAGGAGCAACAAAAAGGCTGCGCATCTCAACACCATATTCACTGGCTTTTGAAGCAACTTGCGCCAAGTTTGGATTGAAGTGCGTGCAGCGTCCTGTAAGTGCGCCATTTGTGATAATTTTTCCATAAATTTTTCCTCTTTTGTTTAATTTTAAATATGCTTGGTCTCCATCTGATAATTGACCAAGACGTTTCTGTACCATTAAGTGTTCGGCAATAAGTTTTGCTTCAGGATAAGAAAGTGCTTTTAATATTTTTTCTGATACTTCTGGTTTACCTGTTGCTGTAAATTCTTTTGGTTTCCACCCTAATGTTTTCAATCTCTCGCCTATTTGGTCTCTTGAGTTTGGATTAAAGATTTCAGTTTTAAATAGTTCTTTTGGAACTCCTGCTCTAATTCCTCTTTTCTTATTATCTCTTTTGTATGTTTTGAAACCTAAAGATTTCTGCCAAGCGGGAAAGACTGTTGAAAGTTTTTCTTCCAAGTCTAATCTCCGCTTGACAAGGATTGAATGTAGCTTCTGACCAGAAGTCTCATCAAAATCAACCCCACCATTTTCTTGTTTATTAATCCAATAGGCAAATGAATGTTCTAATTTAAAAGCATCAGGAGAATATTTTTCTTTATCAATTAATTTAAATAATTCGTAACATACTTCTACATCACGTTTACAATAATCTTGCATATCTAAAGTCCATGTAGAAAAATCATTATGTTCTTTAAAATCACCTTTACGAAGTCCAACTCTATAACCCCATGCTTCTATAGAATGTTTGCCATAAAGTTTAGGTGGAAGATTTTTATATTTATAATCAAGGTCAGTTCTATTTGTCCAAATCAATCGGCTGCATAAAAGTGTATCTAGAATAGCACCATTATATTGAAACTTTTTACCAAACACTTTAGCAAGTGCAGGAATATCAAATGCCAAAATACTATGACCAATTAATAATTTGGCGTTCTTTAGTAACTGTAGACCTTCATCAAGTTGGTCAGGATTATAGGAATAAATTTTTCCAGTTTCTATATCCTTAAAGACCATACAATGAATTTTGTCTAGCGTATCCAAGAAACCATTGGTTTCTACGTCTATGACTAGTTTCATATTAATGTATTTGTGTAACTGTAATTTTTTCTGTGCTTGGAAGAATGCCTTCTACTGATTTGATTGCTTTTGAAATAATATATTTAGCTTCATAATCACCACATAAAATAACTGGATAAACATTTTCATATTTAATGGAGTTATAAATAGCAGTCATAATTGTCTTGCATGTTTCAAAAACTAATTGCTGCTGTGTTTGTGATAATTTTAGATAATCTTGCTTCTCAACTAGAAATGACAAAATAAACTTTGTCAGTACTTTGTTATCCATCAAAGTCACCTTCAGATAAACGACCAGTTTCTCTATTATAAATTAAATTTGTCGCTATACCTGTGTCACCAGAAAATCTATTCTTTAAAACTCTACAAGTTAAAACATTACTTTCTTTTTCAGATTGTTGGTCTCTTTCAAAACCTAATACACAATCAGATAACTGTGCTAACGAATGGCTTCCTCTTAAATGAGACAAAGAAGTTTGCACTCCTTCCTCATGTCCGTACTTCCCTTCAGGACGTTTTAAGTGAGAAACAACAAACATTGCACATTTTAATTCTTCTACTAATTTTCTTAATCTTGTCATGGTCATATCAATTAAACGTCTTTCATCTTGTGTATCCATTCCTGAAATAACGATTGATATGTGGTCTAGAAAAATATATTTACACCCCAATCCTTTAACCATAAATCTAATTCTATTCATTAAGTCTTCAGAACTTGAAGCACCGAAATGGTCGTAAAATGAAACGTAATTTTTTATCTTCTCCCACTCTTTTAAAATTTCTTCATCAGGAGTTCTTTTTCTAACTTCTGGTATGTGTAATAATTTATTTAATGGAACAGAAACAATTCCTCTAATACTTCTCTTAACGCTTTCTTCTAAAGCGATATAACCAACTTTTTGTTTTAAATTAATTAAATGAAAAGCCAGTTCTCTACATACTTGAGATTTTCCTGTACCTGAACCTGCAGTTAATAAATTTAATTCACCAAGTCTAATTCCACCTAATTTTTTATTTAAGCCATTCCATAAGTATGGAACGCTTTCAGTGTAATCATCACGAAGTAATAACTCTTTAGTATCTTTACCTTCTATAATTCCTTGAGGAGTAAAGGCTTTGCTTTCCCAAATAGCATCAATAATTTTTTGACCTCTACCATTCACAAGTAAATCATTTGGGTCTTTACCTTGTACTTTTGCTATTTTAACTTTTTTGACTGGAAGAATTTCAGCGCATTCTATGGCAGCTTTCAAACCTGCTTCGTCATTGTCTAGCATTAAAATGATATTTTCAAATTTACTTAACCATTCTAATTCTCTTTTAATATATTTCTTTGCTGATGCTGCACCTGATGGAACTGATACGACAGGATATTTATGATTTTGAACTTGGGAAACTGACATTGCATCAATTTCTCCTTCTGTAATTATGATAGTTCTACCACCATCTCTCCAATTTTGTTGTCCAAACAAACAGATTTCATCAGTATCACCTAACCAAATAAAACTTTTATCTGGGAAGCGTAAATGCTGTGCTACTTTTTGATATTTATTATTATAGTAATTAGATATGTGACATCTTCTATTATTATAAATACCAGTTTCATAATTAAATAATCTTGTACTTTCCGAATTTATTTTTCTTTTCGGAAGTGCTTCTGTTATTCCAGTTATCATATCTTTAAATTCCTTTTTAATTGTTGGGGGTTGGTCAAGAGTTTGACCATCATGTTTGAGATATATTTTGCAGCCGAAGCAGTAAGAATGGTTTGAGTATATGGCTAAATTATCCTTACTGCCGCAGTGACTACAAGGAGCGTGACGTAGAAACTTATCTTTAGATAACTCCGTCATCACGAAGTTCCTCTAAATCAGCTTCAGACGTTAAGCCATCTTGGAATTTGTAATTCGGAATATCCTCATTAAGTAAATATTTTCTGACATCAAATGATGGACAGAATTTTTTATCGTCTAAATCTCGGTGTCCAACTATTCTGGCATCAGGATATTTTTTGACTAATCTTGTTAATTCTTTTTTTAAACTATCCCACTGTTCACCAGTGAAATTATCTTCGCCTTGTTTCCAATCTTCTTCTTTTGCTCCACCGACTAGGCAGATACCAAATGAAGTATGATTGTAACCTTTTACATGTGCTTGAACTTCGTCATCTTCACGACCTTGTTCTATAGTTCCATCTCGTTTTATGACTGTTCCGTAACCGATTTTCAACCAGCCATTTTTTCTATGTATTCTGTCTATCCATTTTGCATCTACATCTTTCATAGATGGTCTCGTTTGAGAACAATGAATAACGATATAACTAGTGTCTTGTCTTGCCATTTTGTTTTTTCCTTATTTCGTTTAACCATTCCTTCGGGAATGTGTCTTTTGTTGATTGAATGCAATGGTATTTGAACCCAAAGAGTTCACACCATTTGCCGTAAGTTGTTTGTGATTTTTTTCCTATTTTGATTTTTGAATTTGAAAATATAAATCTAATATCATAATTTGGGTGTTGTTCTTTTATTAGTCTATGTTTCTTTCTATCTTTTGAATTGAATAATCCTTTAGCTTCTATAATAAATGATTTCTTAATTGGAAAATCAGGAGTGTATTTTTTCTGTTTGGTGGGTTGGGAGAAAACTATCTTCATTCCTTCATAAGTAAAATCTACATTTTTACTTGTTAAGAAAATATGGATAGCTTCTTCCAATCCTGATTTCAGTTCCTTATATTTAGAAATCCGAACTCTCTTGTACTGTGGACGTTCCATTAGATTTCGGAGTTTCAGTTTTAGCTTCAAAACCATCTTCTTCTTTAAAGATATTTTGGTTTTGACCTTCAACTAATTTAAGGATTTGAACTGCTTTCAATCTTGCACTTATTCCAGCACCTAACATTGGTGTGTTATAAGGAACTAATTGATAAGCAACTTTCATCAAAGAACCGCCCCATATACTAGTGCTACTAGGTATAGGATTTTTCTTTGCATCAAAGAGTGCAGGTCTTTGAGAAAACATTTCATTAGTTTTCTTATTTTTACCTGATGCTCTCATCTTGAACTTGAAGAAAACATTGTCTCCATCAAGTTTGTAAGGTTTTGGAGCAGTCTTTATCTTTTTACCTTTAGCTTCTTTTTCTGCAGAAGCGAGACTGTCTTCACATGCTTGGTCAAAAAGTTTTACCATAGCGGAAGCGTCTTGTTGTTTAACTTTCAAGGTAACCTTAAACTCACCATGTTCGTTAAATCTAACATCTGGTTTATTAAGGTGCGGATAAATTGCTTCTCCAACAACACTTACTCTAGTTGTAATATCTGACATAGATATAACTCCTCTTATTGTATTGTTAAAAAATGACTGCCAAACAATCACAAGGAAACGAAGGACTGTTCAGCTAGTCATTAGTGGAACTTAATGTATGCAGCACTGCATATAATAAGGCGAAAAAAAGGCTAGATGCAAAAGAAGATACTGTCCCTCACTAAATCTAAATTTAGTGTGCCTTTAATTGGCATAGCAGGAAATTTCTTTTGATTTTTTTCTGATAGCATTGCGTACATTTCATCAGAGAAATTCTTTAAAACATCTTTCTGATAAATTTCACAGAAAGCGTCTCTAACGCAACTTGCCATAACTTCTGTATCGGCAACTGTTACTCCAAAACTATCATGTATCATACTAAAGTTATCTACGCCTTTTGCTTTTGCTTTAACAACAGCTAATTGCAAAACAGCAGCATCTAAACTATGTACGAAATTAGGACAAACGCTTTGAGCAGTTTTACGTTTATCAATTACATTAGTATCAGAAGCAATAGAAAGTTTAACTATGCTGTCACCCATTTTAGTTTTAACTCTTTTGCTTTCCTTTTTGTAACACATCATTTGAACTGGAAATCCTAATGGAGTATGCCAACAAACAGGTAGATTTTCTGATGCAACTAATCTTGAAATTGTTTTTAAAAATTCCATAATTTTTCTTGCACCAATAACTACATCATTAATACTTTCCCAAACTATAGGAGTTAAATAAGAAGTAGCCCTAAATAAATCTTCACCAAACTTATGCTGCGTACCACGTTCATTAAGTTCTTTAACGATATGGTCTTCTAGATATTGTCTACAAGAATATCTTGTTAAAGAGTAAGGTAAACACATAACTGGTTTTTTACAGATTTTTCTATTCACTCCATAATCTAACCAAAGGTTCGCATACTTATCATCTTGGAAATCTTTCTTTCCAACATCAGGTATTCTTGGTGATTTACGATAGTTTTTTAGTTTATCTATAACTTTATTAGCTACGATATTATAAACATCAGAAGGTTTATTAAGTGGAACTAAATTTGTTGCTGCCCCACCATGACTATCCCTCATCATTGCAGAATAATGTTGAAGACCACTGTTACTACAATCAGCCTGAATAGGTAATGTAGTAATAAAGCCTTCATCATAATTGCTGTTATGATATTCTTTAAACTCTTTGCACCAAGCTAAATAACAGAATGGTTTGTCTGCACTAGCCCACCATGAGTATTCTAAAGGTTTATCAGCACACTCAATGATTTTCTGTGCATTTTCTTTAACCCAATCTACTCTTGTTTGAAGTTCTTCTTTATCAACTTCACCAAAAAGATTTGCACCTGCTATAGCAAATATAGCAAAGTTATCTCCAATACGTTTACCAAATTTAAATTTAAGTAATGCTCTAGAGTAATCTGCAGATTGTGGACTTAACATTGCAGGTTTAGGATAAATCCTTCCTCTAAAATCCAACTGATAAGGATAAAAGAAACCACCTTTATTCATAAGTTGTCTGGCTTCTTCCATTATCTGATGCACCTGAATAAATTTAGACTTTTGTTTTGCTCTGTCAGCATGAACTTTAGATGCTTCTCTTTTCCATTTTATAAAGGCTTCATCTTTAGTGCTTTCAAAAATGGGTTGAACAGGCAACTCAATCGTCTTTGGATTTATAGGAAGTTTCCCTAATGGAAAATCATTTTCCATACAGGTTTTAATTACTTCATATATCTCTTTATTAATTACCCACTCGGTGTGCTGCATAATGTTTACGCTTTCGTAAACAGTCGGCATTTCGTGAACCCTATTATTAAGTTCTTCAAGGTATCTTCTATTAGATGCTTTTATTAAATTATAATGCATATTATTTATTCTCCTTAATAGTCTTAATGACTTCTGTGGGTTCATTTTTATAGTTGTGCTTTTTGCCATAGTATCCACCGACAAATGGGTTCTCCCATTCTCTTGGTGGCATTAACATTGGCAAATATTTAGGTGCTAATGCTTCATTCTTTATATTGAAGTTTCTTATCTCCTCAATAATTTTAGGAGTAGCATCAACGTATGTGATAGTTTTTGTTTTACTTCGCTTCCTGTTTTGGTGGCGAACTAAACCTAACTGTTCACAATAATGTATTATCTTGCAGCCTAAATGCAGCCTGCCTTCTTTACCCCAATCATCAAATTTAAGTTTATGTTTTAACATGCAATAAACCCAAACATTTCTTTTGTATTGGTATCGGTTAGCATTCTGTGGAATGTTCTTACCTTGAAGTCTTTTAGATATTTGTAAGAACTTATCTTTTTCTTGGTCTTTAAAGACAGTTATTCTAGCTTCAAGCATTAAAGCAGAACCTATCTTAATTGCCAATTTATTTAAGGTTGTCTCATTAGAAATACCATCAATAATATTCTTTAAAGATATTAGAGAAACAACGTCCCAAACATGTTGGTTGTTATCAATGAAGACTTCATTATCAAAAGCTGATTTTGGTAGACACTGACACAACAACTTCAAAGCAGTTTGCTTATTACCTGCTTCACCAGCCATCATACCCTTAATCTCTTGATTAATCAGTTCCGATAGTTTTGTTATATATTTTTGCTGATAAACAATTCCATATAACGTAGTGCTTTCTTGATTATTAATGACAGCATCTTTAATTAAATCTTGGTATCTTTTAATACCACCTCTAATCATTGCTTCTTCATGTTCTAGTTCCTCTGTTATTTTCTTTGTATAGTCCTCTGTATTATTATTTTTAAATTTACCACCCACGCCAACACGGACTAGTTCAGCTAGTTGTTGTTCCAATAAACTTTTTTGTTCAACAGACTGGCTTGGTTGAGGTTGTGATATATTTTTTTGTTCAACTGTACTCATAGTGTTCCTTATGTAGTACACTGCTGCAAATGTTGCATTTTCAGTTTCAAACACCCTGCTAGACTAGTTGCAATGTGTTGCGAGACTGATGCACTACTGCATACAGTGTATAATTAATAAAACACGTTGTTCTTTATGAATAATTTGCGGTAGTGCATATATAAAACAATCCGCACACGTCCCTCAACCTAGTGCTTATCAAATTGATAAGGAAATGTGCAGATTATTTTTTTGACTAACGAAACGAATTGCATAAAACGCAACAACGTGTGCAACTTTAACTTCCATAAGTTTGCTAAATGGTGTGTCCAAGAAAGGACTTGCACCTTCACCAACTTTCGTTGATAGCCCCCTCAAAGCTACGTGTCTACTATTCCACCACTTGGACATCATATTCTGCAATGAAATAGTTTTATAACACGTCATGTTTTTTCCTTAAACCCTATTTCTAGAGTTGTGTCCAATACCAATGGCTTCGTCAGACAATCTTTCTGCAGCATCTCTTAAAGACTTTGCAGTTTTTTGTCTTTCACTAGCAGGACTAGTTTTATTAAGTTCACCGATTGCTTCAACAAGCATATCATCATTAGAATGAACATAATATTTTTGAGCAGTCTCTATTGTAACGCCACCTAATTCAGCTATTACAGCAGGTACTACTTTTTGTTTACCTAACTTCGTCATAAAAGTATGTCTTGTAATATAAGGAGTGAACTCTTTAGGTAAACCGCACCACTCTCTATATTTGTCAAAATAGGTACGTATTTGTCTTTGCCTAAAATGACCAAACATTCTTTTGTCTTCTGTCATGTTTGCTCTATCTTTTAATCTTAAAGCTATATCTCTTGCTCTAGGAGTTAAAGGAACTTTAGTCCAAACATTAGTTTTTGGTCTGTAGAAATAAACATGGTTCTTTTTAAAATCTACATTATCTAAAGTAAATTTTAAGAACTCTGTTTTATATCTCATACCAACATCACATAACCAAACAAGAGCATCAGCAAAGTCATGGTCACCCATTTCTTTACATTTATCTAGAACCATTTTTTCCTGCTCCATACTCAAAGCCATTTTTCTTTTCTTGGCTTTTACAGGTAAGTTCTCCCAGCCCATATTAGTTATACGTCTGTCAGGATTAAGAAGTTTTTCTTCTAGCAATAACCCTCTGGCTAATGCAAATCTGAAGATGTCTCTTAATAATCCCAAACGACAGTTGATAGTTTTTGTACTATAAGTTGCCATGTGGTTTGATTTTCTTTCCACGATAGCTTTCTTACAGTGTTCAACAAACCCCTTATAATGTTCTGGTGTTTGCATATCATCTAGTCGTATGTCATGTGGAAAATAATTAAAAATATCAATCGCATAATATTTGATATTCTCGTCATTTCCCGTTGTCACCTCTGCCCACCTCTCTTTAAATAAAGCATCATAAGTAGGCTTTAGTGTTCCAACAGCACGAACCTTTTTAAGTTCACGCTGCCCAACTCCTTTTTGAGACAGTCTTGTGATAGCTAAAACTTTTTCTTTTTTAGCTTCAGCAAGTGCTGCACTGAAAGTTTTTTCTCTTTCAGTATTACTCATATTAGGTTGGTAGTTAATCTTAACAGCAACGAAGTCTTTTAAAGTCATCTTCTTGCCATCACGAATAACATTCTTCCTCGTCTGTACTCTGAATGAAGTGCCAGTCTTACTTAACTGTATTCCTTTTGGCAGCAACATTCGTGTATCAATATGTGTCATAGTATTTTTACTCCTTTCCTATTTTATATTGATTACTTTACGCATTTCAGGTGCATAAGATTGTTCAACAGTTGTTGAACCAATCAAATGTTTCTGAAATTTCTTTCCACTAGGAGTTAGCTTGACCCAAGAAAATCTTGCATCAACGTGTGGATTTTTCTTTTCCGCTACTAATCCTAATGTTTTATTTAAGTAAGATAATGTCCTACTTAAAGATGATTGATTAATATTCCGTCCAAACAGTTTCCTGTAATTGTCCGAAATGTTCTCTACCTTCATGGCTTCTTCTCTCATACAGAGAAGCACTTTGAAGACTGCAATATAATGGAATGGTATTCCATTAGCGTGCATTTTTTCGCCTGATGTTCTTTCAGCAGCTTCTATTTTATCTAAAAATAGTCTGTCAAAATGTAGGTTATGTATTACTTTTTCTATACTTAACGCCATCAGATTTCTCCTTTCTATGTTTAGCTAAACTAAACACAGAAGCGTTATGATGTGATTGTCTTGTTATGTGAACTAGACCTTTAATAACTTCAGTCATAGCGTCATAACCAAATAGGTGAACAATAGGTTGTTTGATAGTTTTATCAAAAGAGTATTCTATTGTTATGTTACCTATTTTGACAGACCTGCTTTTTTCATAGTCGTCATTTACTAAAACAACTTTATGAAAAAATGGTTTTGTCCAAATACCATTATTAGTTGGATATTGTGTTTGAAGATTTCTTATAAAGTAATCAAAATCACTTTTACGAAAAAGACTTCTACCAAACTTCCAAGTCCAACAATAGGCATGTGCCAATCCATATATCGCTTGTGTAATATATTTAGCCATTGTTAATTTACTCGTACTCATCTTTTTATATGTTTTCCTTTCCATGCACAAGGTTTAATTGCAGTAGTGCAACCATTACTGCATAGTTATTCACAATCGGAAAAAATAGATAATTAAACTGTGCATTAATAAGTCTATATATCTTTGAACTCATATTTCCAAGTTTCTGGTTTTGATGTGGATAAAAAAATAACTGCGTTTTCCTACTATTTAAATAGTTATTTAAAAGTTGCATAGCAGACTACCTATTCCAATAAGTCTTCTGCAGTTTCATAAACTACAACTTTAGTTTTAAAAGGTGCTTCAACAAAATGAACTGCTTCTTTTAAAGTTTTAGCAACTTTACCTTCTGCAGCTATTTGTGCTTCAGTCCTTCTAGGCAAACCCAGATGATTGTAGATTATCTCTGTTTTTATTTGCATATTATTTTCAATCCTTTAGTTGAGTTCCCTATTGAGTGTTCTAAATCTTAAAGGAATAACAACTGTGTCGTTACATTCACCACAACATCTATCAGAGACCTTCATGTCTTTGACTGGTTGAGGATTATGTCCAAAACCAGTGAATGGAAACTTACATATACTGCAAGTTTTCAGACCTGTTGTTGTTAGTGTTTTTCGTCTTTGACTTTTGGGTGCTATTAAATAGTCAATAGTCCCATAGCTTTTATACCTAGAACCAGCACCAGTAGTGATGGTTTTTGGCTTCTTATACCACTTAATCGTCATCTTATTTTCAATCCTTCTCCTCGTATTTTCTCGGTTAATAAAATTATTAAGGCTTAAAGTTTGGTTGGTAGAAAGTGAAACGAAGGAGAAAAAACCCAAGCCAAACTTTATAGCCAACCATAAATATAAACATTTAATTTAAAATTTCACGTAAACCGATTTGAAAAAAATCCTAAACCCTTTTGGACTTTGTTAAATTCTTTGATGTTTTGACAATCCGAAACCCTTTTGGATTATTTGTTTATTTCACGTGAAAGAAATAATTATTTTCCTCTTGTTTTTTCATTTTCTAGGTTCAACAAGATGTCAACGTCACTATCAAACTTTTCTGCTTTAGCTTTTAAAATTTTTAACCATTTAGGAAATTGTTCTTGAAATCGTTTTGTACTTTGCCAGTCCCAACCATATTTTGCAGACCAGTCTTTTCTGGCTTTAGAGTTATAGAAAGTAGTCATGGCATACTTACTATTCTTCTTTTTTTGTGTATCCCAAGCATTCACCAATTCTTCAATAGCATGCGCATGGCTTAATAAGCGTTGTTCTTCGTAGTGTTTTCTACTGACTTTTAAGTGAATACATAAAGTTTCAAATAGCTTTACAGGAGACACCCCACAGGCTTCTGCGAGTGCCATAGTATTTTGATAGTTTTCTACGTAATAGTCTGACTTCTTTGGATTATTAAAAACATTTAAAAAATGAGGTGCTATATCTAATGCAGACTTCATCTTATGTTTCTTCATTAAAGTATTTAAGCCATGAGATTTATCTACTTTATCTTTTTTCTCAAAGTCATGCAGCAGACCTTTAATTTTTATTTCTTTTGGAACAAATATATCTCCAAGAGCAAAAGGATTAAGACTTCTTCTAACCTTTAGGAGTGCTTCTTGTTCAGGTAAGTAAGTACCTTGTAACCTTCTTGCAACGTCTGCCATTTGCTCCTGCAGCTTACGAAAAGGTTCAGTCTGTTTCTCTAATTTCTTTCGGCTATCATAAAGACGTTGCTGGGTTTGCACCATCTTCTTGTAATTCTCATAATTTTTATTAGTTCGTTTATAATTATCTAACACATGAAGATTACTTCTAGATAAAGGTTTCCCCATGTAAGTATAAGGTTCTGTATCTTGCTGCGTTGCTATGTAGTGAAGCTGTGCGTCAGTTAAATGAGAAACCCAATGTGTCTTTTGATATTCTTCTTGAGACTTAATAATAGCATCTTGTTTCCTTTTAAATTCTTTTACAGACATACCTGAACTGTCTGCCTGTATCTTTATAACTTGTTGTGCTACTTGAATTGGCGATAATAGTTTCTTTTTTTGTTTCCTTAACTTAACCATATAATCAATAGTATAACACATATAGCTATTGCCACAACGCCATATCCTCTAGGTGTTAGGATTTTAAATATGTTATCCATAGATTTATAAACATACATCTAAAACAGATAATGAGAAAGATACTTACGAATTTTTTTTTCGTAAAAAAATCTCATCAAAGTAGTAAAAGCATCTGCGTTATTTCATTAGACTAGTGCAAAGTGTTGTTAAACGTAAAAAAACTATGACAGTTGCGCAACTTTCGTTGCGTTGTGTGTAATATGAGTGGGTGTGCCTGCATTTATTTTAAATATAGGCATACGGGGTAAAAAAAATTTTAGCCCATACGAACTACCTCACAGATTTTTATGCCAAATCTTTCGGAGAACCCCAGTACTCTTTAATCTTATCCATCATGGAGTAGTCCACCACATGATGTAAAAATTCTTCTGTGTGCTTAAGTATGAACTCTCTACCAGCCTTTTTATCCGCTAGTGGGTCTATAGGTTTTGGTGCAGAAAATAAATCTATATCCAAAGCCTTTAGTTCCTCTAAAATTTCTTTAGGAAATGTCTCCGTTTGTGGCTTATAGTTTTTGAACAGAGATTTTAGGTATATTACTTTTTCTGACATATTTATCTAACAAAAGGTAAATGGAAAGGTTTCATCAATAGGCTTATTACATAAGTTTAACTTATGCGTGATGTTGATGGTGTCTTTCTTCGCTTTTAATCTATAGTTTAACTATAGGAGTACTCTATAAGTGGCACTTAATTAAAAAACAGCATAAACAATAGCTTATACGAAACTAGTGCGTCTCCTGATATATCACCATTTGTAAACCTTTGGTAAACCATCAGGAAGAAGAAGTTCTATCTTCTACATACGGGTACTTTAATCATTTTCCTTGAATTTTAGCGGTCTGCACAGTCTCCCATACAGACCTGCCCCCATTCAGTGCTGCAGTTGATTAAGGGATAAGGTCTATAGCTTAATCCAAGAGTTTTCTACTTTTCGTCCAAAATACAAATCTAACTCTGCATTGAGTAAGTCTTCTTTTCTTTGACGAAAAGCTTGGTCTTGGTCTTTAGCTAATTGCTTTTGCCAATATTGACAGGCAATCTGTAAAGCATCAATTCGGTCATCATGACGTAAAGTATTTGCGCCTTTTTGTAATCTGCTGATTTGATAAAAGAGTTGATATTTTAAAGCCTTTTCGGGTGAATATAAATTATTTGATAATTCATAATCATTTTGAATAACTTTTTTATCAATAATAATTCTATGCTGTGAAATAAGTGGTTCTAACGTATCTAATATTCGTCTGTGTTTATTAGTCGTTTGACGAACCAATTCTGTGCTGCACTTATATTCTTTATTTAAATAAGGTTTTAAAAGAACTTCAAACATTCCTTGTCCAAAATTGTCTTCTATTAAAATCTTATTAACTTTATTCTTTTTAGCTATAAGAACTAATTTATTTAAAACATGTTCTGTATAACCTGCTGAAAATCCACCACTGTCAGTAATAAAAATATTTCCATTTAAGAATTTAGTTACGCAATAACTTGTCTCATCAGAACCTTTTCCGCTTGGGTCAATACTCATGACTGAACCAGTATAAGGCAGCCAATCTCCTTGAAGCTGCATAGGTCTAAAATATCCATCACCTTGAAGTCCCACATTGGGTAAATCTTCATGGCGAAGTTCAGGACTACTAGCCCATATGACCTTTTCGGGTGCGGTCTCTAAATTGAGGTTCATCACACTCAAATCTGATAACTTTAATGGGTATCTACTTAAATCGTCTAAACTTGTTGAAAGCATATACTGCATTTCAAAACCTAAACGACCATAAGATGCTTCTCTTTCTAGTAAGTCTTTTTCATTAAATCTTGTTTCATCAGTCGGTTTACCAATTAAGTCATGCGTCCAAGTATTAGCAATTTCTGGTGCTAGGTTAGACGCATAACTTTTTAACTGAATTTCAGTTGGGTATCTCGCTGTCCAATAACGAACCTTATAACCTCTTTCTTGTAGTTTGTTGTAGATTGATTGTTCATGTTGGGGCGTACCAAGAAACACTATTCTAGAATTTTCTGGTTTGATGACAGCTTCAAATTCTTTTATTGCTTCGGACAGTTTCTCACGCATTAACTGCGTTTGAGTATTTCCGCTTGTTTCTGTGTCATCAGCTATAACAAGGTCTGCTCTACTCCCAGTAATTTGCGAAGTTATTCCCAAACTTTTTACACTAGGTTGATGGCTTGCTAAAGCTGGTGCAACATCAAAAGAAATCTTACTTTGACGTTGATGGTCTTTTGGATAGAGATGTTTTAAAACTGGCATCTCATAAAGTAGTCTTAAACAAAACGTACTAAAATCATCTGCTCTATTTTTAGAAGCAGACACCACTAAAATATTTAATTGTGGATTTAAAAGTAATCTCCAAAGTACATAAGCTGATGTAATCCAAGATTTTCCACAGCCACGATATGCAGAAATAATTGTTCTACTGCCACTTGTCGCTAAATAGTGAGCAAGTGAATATTGTATTGGAGTTGGTTCAGGTAATCTTAAATGCTTCCATACTAAATAAAGAAAGTTTCTAAAATCTTTTAATTTGTTATTCATAATTTATTTTTTAAAAAGTGTCATTTGTACATCTTTGTCGCACTTTTATTCCCATAGAAAAAAAATTTGTCTTCTACTTTTCAACAAAGTGAAAAAAAATTTCACTCAAAAATGCAAAAAAGCTTTTTCTTTCATTCTATACATGTTGCTACTCAATAAAAATTTTTTGCCTTAATCCATTTTACTTGCTCGTTGACGATTTCAAAAAAGGTCGTGTGGTAAAATAGGTTATGAATAAAAAAATATTATTACTTCCATGTTATGAACATGACGTAAGAGAATATGTAAAAAGATGTAACGCACATATTCCTTTAACTCCTGTTTATAAATTAACGCCTGAAGAAGAACTTGAATTTCAAGAAGACCAAAGACGTGGTGAACTTCTTGACAAGTTAGAATATGGCGAACCAATTAATAAGCAAGAACTTACCCAAGATGAAAAGTTCATAGTGTGGAAACATACTTATCAAAAGAAAGGGGGTGAACAAAATGCAAAAGTTTGAACGAACCGAACTTGTTATGACTGGTAATAGTCCATACGAAGAAAGCAAAAATATTAAACAGAGATTTGCACACTTCGGCATGAAAATTACTATGTCAGTCGCAAAGAAAATCTTCAAAGAAGAATTTGATTGCGAAGTTTATGTAAATGATATTTACCAAGTTAATGTTCAGCGAAATAAACAAGCTGACTATATGGTACGTGAAGCTTCCATGAAAGGTAAGATGACTTACCTATCTATTAAGAGACTTGATAAAAAGTCAATTCATGATTGGCGACATTTACAAGAAATCAAAAATGAACTTTGTGGTGAAGATTGTGAAGCTATAGAAATCTATCCAGTTGAAAAAAGACTGGTAGATACTGCTAATCAATACCACTTATTCGTTTTTCCCAAAGGCTATTATATTGGATTTGGTTGGACACATAGAAGTGTCATGACCGAACACCAAGAAGGTGGCTTTGGTAAAGCAGGTCAGAGAGGTATTAGTGAGTAATCTCTGGCTTTGTAGGTACATCAAAAGGTAGTTCTTTAACTAATTTATCTAAAGAGCTGCCTTCAGTTGGAACTGCATCAATTCCATTATCTCTTAAAAATTGTCTTGCAACATTTAAATCACTAGACTTTGCGTCTGGGTCTTTAACTTTTGCTAATAACTTCTCTGCTAATACAGCATGAAGTTCTTTTAGTTTTTTATTACTCATTTATAATTATCTTCAATAATTCTAATTATCTTTTTTGAACCCATATAAATTTCGGTTTCTGCTTTAACTTTTCCACATTGAAACTTGACGTTATTAGGATTGACTTCTCTAGAAGCTACTCTTTTAGATGCTAAACAGTCCGACATACTCTTTTTATAAGTATGCTCAATAACACCACCTTGATATAGGAGACAAAGTGCTACCACTGTCTCAATCATTGAGCATTACTCCCATTCTTTCTAACTTTATCTTTTAGATTTTCTATATCTACTAAAGCCTTTTCTAATTGCTTATTTAGAAATTCAATATTTACTTTATTTGTCATATTTTGTTCTTGGGTTTTTTCTAACTTTTCTACAGTTTTGTATAAATCTTCCACCAACATAAATTGTTCTTGGTCAGTAGGTAGCTGTTCACTTTTTTTAAGCAAATCAGCATTAAATAATTGTCTTGATGTTTCAAGTGAAGTAAGTCTGCTAGTTATTTCTGTATAGGCAAAGATACCCATAGCAACTGCAGCAATAATTCCAATCATGTTTTTGATTGGCATACTTACTGAAGTTTTATCTGATACTCTCATTTAGTTTTTCTTTTTCTTCTTCTTTTTCTTAAGCGGTTTCTTTTTAGAAAACTTCTCCAAATTTTCTTCAATTTGATTTACCTTTTCCTTTAGTAAGACCATATCTTTTGAAATATTATAAACTTCTTTTAAGTTCCAACCACCGAGTGCCAACACTATAGCGATTAAAATTGTTATTAATTTTTCGTTCATTAGTCGTCATCTTCCTTTGGTCTAATTTTTCCCCAAGTAATTTTCCAATTTAACTTGGTGCTATCTTCAAATTTCTTTCCACTTTGTAATGGTTTTGTAGATAAGCCGATTGTTTGTTTAGTATTCTCACAAGCAGTTACAAATAAAATTATTAATAATAATATTCCTAAATGCTTCATTTTAAATAATTCCAAAAACCTACTATTGCTCCAATGATACCTGCTAAAAAGATAACCACTGCTAGTGTGCCTTTGGATTTATTCATAAATTCTTTTAGTTCTAAAATGTCTTTACGATTTTGTCTTATTTCAAACAAAATCATATCCATTTGACCTTTAGTTGTTGTGCCACATTGGCATAATTTCTTTTTAATTTTTTTTCTAGGCACTTGTTGAAGGTTCTCCCATTACATTAACCTGAACGCATTTTGCTCTTTTTATATTTGTAAATTTTGGTTCAGCTTGACTTAAGATTGCAATAATTCTGTGTGATTTAGCTTTGCATTCTTCTAAAGTATTTGAATATGAAAGTGGATAATTTGCTTCTGCACCATTAACCCATAAGGTTAAAACCAGTGCGTAAATTATATCCACTCAAATTTTATAGGTAATATTTGTTAGTAAATTTTATAGGTAATATTTATTAGTAAAAGTTGATAACTCCTCTTATGCAGAGGATTACAAAACATAACTCCATGATTGCTCTTGGTATGTCTTTGTCTTTCCAACCAAAGTAGCACCACATAACTGTTGATACTCCACTGATTGCCCAGCCAAGCGAAAATAAACTTATGTTCGTATTAGTTAATAACCATGTGCCAACAAGACAGAGAACCAAAGCAAACCATCTTGCCATACGAACTCTCCATGATTTCAATACCTTATGCTGTGTAACTCCCTGATGCTGTAAATTTCATAATTGTATCTGAACCATCTGTTGTAATTGTTGGAGAACCACTTGTAGTTCCTGTGTAATCTGAAGTTGCTACTCTTAAAATAACAACACCTGAACCCCCTGCCGCCGCATTGGCATTAGGAGAAGATGAATATAAACCACCTCCGCCTCCACCGCCAGTATTTGCAGTTCCAGCAGTTGCAGCTATAGTTGTAGCTACGTCTCGTCCACCATTTCCACCGCCGCCATTTCCGCCAGTACCTTGAACATTTCCACCGCCTCCTCCGCCTCCAGCGTAGAAAACAGCCGCACCTGTTATTGAATTTGATAAACCTATTCCACCATCACCACCATCATAACTAGAATTGTTAACTCCAACAGCACCAGCACCACCACCGCCAGCACCAGTATTGTTATTAGAACTTCCTCCAGCATTTCCTTGACCAGCAGTAGCCGAACCTCCAGTTCCGCCATTGTAACCAGCACCACCGCCAGAACCTCCATCTGAACCATCGTATTCTGGAGAACCTTGTTTACCACCTCCACCGCCACCTCCTATTGAGATAACGTCTGTAATATCTGAACCTACGATTGATGAGTTTTCGCCATTTGCTCCTCTATTATCTGTAACAACTGCACCACCATCACCAACTGTAATTGTGTAAACTGAACTAGGAGTTAATTGAAGTGCTGTACCTCCGTAATTTGTAAGGTAACCACCAGCACCACCTCCACCTCTACCATAACCAGCAGAAGTAGTTGCTTCTCCTCCAGCACCTCCGCCTGCCACTACAAGATATTCTAAACCATAAGTTTGTGGTGTTTCTAAAGTGACATCATCATCAGTAGTTGGTAGCCAACCTTGTGTTGCGTCAATGTAAGTTAAAGTAATTCCTTGTCCATCTGTATCATAAACTGGATTAGGAGTTGCGTTGCCTTGAAATTTTAATGAGTTTGGATTTAATGTTAATGCGTTTGTACCAAAAGTTCTAAAATAATCTACAAATTTAATTGTATCTCCAGCACTTGCCGAAGCTGGAAGTGTAACTGTAATTGCTCCTCCATTTGTATTAATTGGATAACCTCTGCCTGCTACCGCAGTAAAATTAGTAGTTTGCACTGATTGCCAAGCAATATAATCTGAAACGTGTTGTGTAACTGCTGACGCAGGTATTCTAGCATCTGCAATACTTCCAGTTAATTTTGTTGCTGATAAATCTGCAATTCTTGCATCAGGTAAAGTACCTGAAGTTAATTTGTCTGTAGAAATATTTGGTATCTCTGCTGCATCTAAAGTTATTAAAC
>VTLG01004279.1_pt1 | contig 27392 bp, 35 predicted proteins | sample 4694571 | NCBI WGS metagenome assembly VTLG01 (sample SAMN12604809, study PRJNA352737) | marine metagenome | biome: ENVO:00000447; feature: ENVO:00000209|ENVO:00000569|ENVO:01000036; material: ENVO:00002151; isolation source: viral sequences binned using virsorter ...
AATGCAACAAGACTTTGAGATTAAAATGCAAAGACATTTTGTAGATGGAATGAAATTATATAAAGAGATGCTTGATGCTGGTATAGCAAAAGAGTGTGCTAGATTTGTACTTCCTCTTGCTACACCGACTAAATTATACATGACAGGTAGTATACGGTCATGGATTCACTATATAGATTTACGTAGTGGACATGGAACTCAGAAAGAGCACATGGATATTGCAGAAGGATGTAAAGATATTTTTAAAGAACAATTCCCAATTATATCCGAGGCACTTGGATATGTACACACCGAATAGAACCTATCAGTTATGCCTACGTACGATTTTATTAACAAGAAGACAGGTGAAGTTGTTGAGCTTACTATGTCTATGACTAAGCTCGATAAATATAAAGAAGATAACCCAGACATGGAGAGGTATTTTGGCAATCAACAAACCTCTGCTGTTTATGGTAAACCTAAAATGGATGATGGATTTAAGGAGGTTATGTCTAAAGTTCAATCACACCATCCTCGTGCTAACCTGAGTCGTTTTACATAATGCCAAGAGCGAGAAAGAAATCCAACGGTAATGGGAACGGTACTGCACCGATCCAACCCATGTCTAAGAAGATGATGAAAAGAAAGAAGCCTATTGATAAGTCATACATGACTGACATCAAGCCTCTTACTGATAATCAAAAGATTGCTTTTGATGAGTATAAGGCAGGTAAAAACATGCTCTTACATGGTGCAGCAGGTACAGGTAAGACTTTTATTATGCTTTACTTAGCATTACAAGAAGTACTGGATGAAACTACCCCCTACGAAAAAATTTATATTGTTAGGAGTCTTGTTCCTACTCGTGAAATTGGGTTTCTTCCTGGCGATCATGAAGATAAGTCCTACCTTTATCAAGTCCCTTACAAGAATATGGTAAGGTATATGTTCAGTATGCCAGATGATAATTCATTTGAAATGCTGTACGATAATCTACGAGCACAAGATACAATAGATTTTTGGAGTACATCTTTTATTAGAGGTGTAACTCTTGATAATGCTATCATTATTGTAGATGAATTTAGTAATTTAAATTTCCATGAGTTAGATTCTATGATCACTCGTATAGGTGAAGACTCTAAACTTATGTTCTGTGGTGACATTACACAGACAGATCTTACAAGAGAGAATGAAAAGAATGGTATCTCTGATTTCATTAGTATCTTACAGACGATGAAAGACTTTGCCTGTATAGAATTTGGTCTTGATGATATTGTTAGGTCTGGTCTTGTTAAAGAATATCTTATTGCTAAGTATACACACTTTGGAACAACTCCTGCAGGTATGTCTTGACATATGTGTAGGTCTTTGTTATGATGTATACTGGAAAGAGAAATTTTAATGTTTGAATTTGTTAATATTGATCTTAATGATCCTGAAGTTGATCCTATAAACAAGGATGGAGTACGGTATTACCCTATTCCTGGTGCGGATAAATATTATCCGAGCGTTACCTCAATCACATCGTTTCAGAACGCAAAGTTCTTCCAAGATTGGAGAGCAAAAGTAGGTGAAGACGAGGCTAATCGAATTACTGCTAGGGCAACACAAAGAGGAACTACATTCCATAGTATTACTGAAGATTATATCAAAGGTAATTTAAAGTTGGACAAGTACATGGAGAACAATCCATTACCTGTTCGGATGTTCCAGACAGCGAAGAGTACTCTCAATCGCATTAACAATATTCATTGTTTAGAATCTTTCTTATACTCCCATTATCTTGGACTTGCTGGTCGAGTAGACTGTATTGCTGAGTTCGATGGTGAGTTGGCAGTAATCGATTTTAAAACCTCCACTAAAGAAAAGAAGGAAGATTGGATTGAACATTATTTTGTTCAAGAAACTGCATACGCAGCGATGTTCCTTGAACGTTCAGGAATTGAGGTAAAGAAAATTGTCACACTTATCGCAGTTGAAGATGGGTCTGTACAAGTGTTTCAGAAATACAATCTTGATGACTATCTACAATTACTTAAAACCTATATCGAAGAATTTGTTAGGGGAAAACATGCCTAAGGAAAATCTTGAGGATAAATTTTTAACTCCTACCAAGTTCTCTGCTGAGATTGAACGACTGGTACAAAAGAGTGAGGGACTTATCACTTACATAGAAGCAGTAGTTACCTACTGTCAAGAGAATGAAATTGAATTGGAAACTGTTCCTAAATTAATTTCCAAACCATTAAAGGAACGACTGAAGTATGAAGCTCAACGTCTTAATTACATGAAAGCATCTTCTAAAGGAGTCTTACCTTTATGACAACATTTTTTAAATCAGATCAAGTTCAACAGAATCTCCATGATATCTTCCAAACATATCAGGAGATTGCTGCTGTAACAACGATGCTTCCTAAGATGAATAAGGAAGAGAAGATAGAACATATCGATAAGTGTAAGATGCTTATTGATAAACAGAAAACATTCTATGGTAGATTATCTCTTGCTGCAGGTGAAGATCCTGAAGCATCAGATATGAAGACCAGAATAAATGCTTTGTCACAGGCATTCGGTTATCAATCCTTGTTAGACTGCATGGATGCTATGATTGTAACCCTTGACAAAGCAGCAGAGAAGGAGCTTGACTCCTTATAAATAGTATGCTACGATTATTCAGTAGCATAATACACCTAATACGGAGAATACAATTATGTCTTTTGCAACATTAAAGAAGGCTGCTAAAGCAGGTAACACCTTCGCCAAACTCACGCAAGAGATCGAGAAAATAAATCAACCTCAGACTGGAGGAGGTGCCGACGAGCGTCTCTGGAAACCTGAGTTAGATAAGACAGGAAATGGATACGCAGTTATTCGATTCCTCCCTGCTCCAGATCAAGAAGAAATGCCTTGGGCAAAGATCTGGTCACACTCTTTCAAAGGACCTGGTGGTCAATGGTACATCGAGAACTCTCTTACTACTATTGGTAAGGACGATCCCGTTGGAGAATTGAACAGAGAACTATGGAATAGTGGTCGTGAGCAGGATAAGGCAACTGCTAGAGTACAGAAGCGTAAGCTTTCTTACTACTCTAACATATATGTTGTGCAAGATCCAGCACATCCAGAGAATGAAGGTAAGGTATTCCTTTACAAGTATGGTAAGAAAATCTTTGACAAACTAGTCGAAGCTATGCAACCTGCTTTTAAAGACGAGACACCATTAGATCCTTTCAATCTATGGCAGGGTGCAGATTTTAAAGTTAAGATTAGAAAGGTAGACGGATATTGGAACTATGATAAGTCAGAGTTCGCAGCACCTGGTACTCTAAGTGGATTTGATGACTCTACTCTGGAGAATATCTGGAAGCAGTCATACTCACTTGCTGAGTTTGAAGATGCCAAAAACTTTAAGTCCTATGAGGATTTGAAGAAGCGTTTGGATCTTGTACTAGGTAAGTCTTCACCACGTCCAGCACCAAGAGTTGTTGATGAGAGTGAAGAAGAAGTAGCACCTGCTAATTGGGGTAAAGAAGTTTCTGATTTTAGAGAGAAAGCAGTCGCTGCTTCTCCTGCACAGTCAGAAAGTGAGGACACATTATCATACTTTGCATCTTTAGCAGAGGAGGACTGATAATAAAGTGGCACAAAGGGGGATCTATTCCCCCTTTGCTATGCTATAATATACATATAAACAAAAGGTTACTATGAAACTTGCACCTTTGTTACTACTTCCTCTTTTAACTTCACCAGTTATGGCAGAGAGTATTGGAGATCGTAGTAATCGTCAAGCATATGAAGATGCTCAAACAGTTAATTGGAATCCAGAACCAGAGTATAGACCAAGAATTAGAAGAGACAACTGGTTCACTAAAACATACCATCAAGAAGAAAACTATAGAAGAAATAATTGGTGGTGGCAGAAGCATTTAGCAACTAATAGTTATCAACCAGGTTATTCTTCATCAAGTACATGTACAAGGAAAGAGTATAGAGAAGAGTACGTTCCTGGTACATCACACAGACCAGGATATGTTAGGACTTGGCATGATGAAGTAGAAGTACCATGTCATAGACCATCACATAGACCATCACCTCCACGTGAAAGAATACCATCTCCTGATGGAAATGAGTGTAGTGAAGGAGCAATCCTTGGTGGTATCTTAGGTGGTGGTGCTGGAGCAGCACTATCTCAAGGAGATGGACGTTGGTGGGCGATACCTTTAGGAGTTGTAGCAGGTAGTGTAGTAGGTTGTGATATTGATGGAGGGTAATGGACAAGCACGATATACCAATAATAGGAGATTTTTATACTAAAGCAGAGGTAGATGCGATGGTTGCTGCTGCTCTTGATGAAGCACGTGCTATAGATGAGAAGTCTATGGCAGATCATAACTTTAAGGCAACCATCATTAGTATGGTACTTGGTTTTATTTGTCTTGCTTTATTCCTTGACGGTACATTAAGATTGTTAGGAATTATACCACCCTTTATGGATATAGATATAAGTATCGTAGATAAGATAGCAGAGAAGGTAGAGTCAGAAGTACTTCCATTATTAAAGCAAGCAAAAGGTTATATACCAAGAATATGAATCCCATTACTGACATATTGTTTACAGTTATTTGGTTCGGTCTATTAGTATGGGCTATTAGATCGATGGCAAGAGGGTGGAATATGATATTACAACCAAGAAGTAATGATTTGAAGATGGATGTAAAGACAAGACAAATAACAAAGGTACCTCACCCAGAGATGGCAGATGTTGAACAGGGTGATGAACTTTTAGTTGTAAATTTTACACCTGATGATGAGTTTAATAGAAAAGTAAGTGATGGTATGTTATCGCAGTCATTAAAGGATAGGATTGATGAGCTAGATGATCCTTGGGATGATGATGAAGATGGTGATGTACCTGCTGTAGTGAGGAGATGAAGGATCTATACCAATTATTTTCTACTCCATTATTCAGAAGTAATATTGGAGTAGAGTATGATGTAAGTGATATAGAATTTAAAAGAAGTCCTTCAGATGATGGTTGGATTTCTGTTGATGAGCAATACTTAAATAATAATAAAAAGCTGAAAGGTAGTATAGAAAACGAGATTGAGTGTTACTTAAGAGACCTTTTAAAGCTTAAAAAAACTGTATATTTAAAGCATCAATGTAGTTGGGTTCTTCTTCATAAGAAAGGAGATCATTCACAAAGACATTATCATCGCAATTCATGGTTGTCTGGAGTATATTATCTCAATGCCAGAAAGGAATCTGGATCGATAGAATTTTATGATCAACGTCCTTATGGATGGACATGTGATTCAATGAATCCTATCAGTGAGGTTGAAGAATTAAGCTTAATTACTGCTAATGCATATACAATTGAGCCTAGACCAGGTGATCTATTGTTGTTCCCTTCTAAATTAGAACATAAAAGTAACCCTAATCAAACGGACTTTGATAGGGTCTGTATATCATTTAATTATACTCTACATGGAGCATGGGGAGGTTCTACACAGTCAATAGTAGTATGAAGCAAACCTAAAGATAGTATAAAAAAACCTCGAATTGTGAGGATTTCAATATAATATAGTATGTAGTTACAAATAAATCCAATGTCAGGCGACGGCCATCCAACCGATCAACCAACAGTCTTCTATTCGGAAGAGATGACTGATGCAAAAAGAATTCTCATTAATAGTAATTATATACTAGAGTTAGAGTCTATGTTTGTCAATGCACGTTACAGAACTGGTAGTGTGATGCAAGAGTAGGGGGGTCATATATTATTCGACTTTTGATTCCCAGGAAAGCGGAAAAAAAACTCGGCATATTTTTTGCTCAAAAAGGTTTTTCTCAATTAAGCTACTTTTATAGTAGTGCTTCCAGGTCCGTTATCGTATGAAGTTACTGTACCAACGTTATCGCCAATATTGACACTACCGCTTATATAACCAGAAATGTCTAGGAACCTCGCTGCAATATTCAGTGGGGTTTTCTTATTATTAAATTCATCCAATTCTGCATGAGGTTCGTATGCAAGCATTGAACGTAGTTCCTCTTCCATTGTGTCAACTATACCAGGAGTTGGTAATTTGATAAATCTTTTTTTATCGTTTAAAAACACTTCATGCTCATAATTGCTAACTGGGTATACTGACTGTTCTTCTGATTTTGTTGTTCCATCGGGTAAAACAGCTCTCCACGTTTGATTCACTTCCATGCCTTTTTTGAAAATAACGTAATCATTCCATTTTTGCTCATATGACTCATAATGATGAACTGCGTCTGGATCATCATACATCTCTGCAACATGCATTTGAAGATTTACTTCTTTTTTAGGCCATTGAGAGTAAAAATCAGTAATATTGTTTGTTAGTAAAATAGTCCAATCTAGTCCACTATTACCATACATCGTGTCAGCTAAAGTCCAAGGTAATTCGTCATCACCTAATTCGTAAGTTTCAAATGCGGTGATAAATTGAGACATATCATCTCGTACTTTCAATCTTCTAAAGATATTTTTTGCTAGTCTATATTTGAAGGATTCGTCATCTTTGACTCCTTCGCCAATAAACACATTTGGAAAATATTCAAAATATGACATTTTAGTATCCTCCTGTGTAACTTACGTCGTCTTTTTCTAGAATTTCTACTTCCAAGAAACTTAATGCTAATACAGTAGCAGGATTATTCATTCCGCTTGGATCTGGTTGTCCCATAAATGCACTATATTGGTTATCTGGTGTGTAATTGACTTGAATACCATTACATACCGAACGTTTAATTTTAAAATGTAAAGCATTTCCACCACCAGCACTTACATCACTAAATCTTCTGAATGCTATATCAAATGAATCTGGTATTTGCATAAATCTACGACCAGAAACGTCACCAAGACTATGAAGCTTCCCTTTATAAGTATCATAATTATCCGCCAGATCTTTATCAGATCCTTTTAATTCACTTGCATCATTAGCAACATCACCTTCTTTATTATACCCTTTAAACTTTTTACCAGTTACTGTTGATGCTGAAGAATATTCACCAGCAGCGAATTTAGGAAGAGATCCTTCTTTGAACCATGATAGTATTTTTTTAATATCTTTTGCTTCTTGCCAATCTTTAGCATATAGTTTAAAACTAAATTGATGCTGTCTAAAATTCATTTGAGCAAATAACTGTTCTTGATATGGGTTAAATACTCTACCATTAGCTAATCCTTCTAGACCATTTGCATCTATATTTCCTTGTAGTCCTAGCATACCAGATAGGTTGTTTGCTAGTTGTGTAATAATACCTTGAGAAAATTCAGGTTGCATTGCTCTAGCAGCTTCCTGAATTGTTTGTGCAACACCGTCATATCCAGATCTACCAAATCCGCTTGCTAAAGATGCACCTACAGATCCTAGATTCATACTTCTATATGATGGATTGTATGATGTGTTTAATGCTGGTGGCATTGCAAGGTACACAGTGTCAGGATGGTGACCTCTTGAAACTGATTGATTGGGTAATGCTCCACCAGTGTATCCACTAGTTTTACCTGCACTATTATATGATAATGTCCTTCTTTCAAATTTTACATAGTCAATGGCTTCGGTTGGTGAGTCTGCTGCAGAGTCACCCGTCATAGGATGTTGTTTTGGATAATGGTAAATAGTCACTTTTTGCCTAAATACTATGTGATCTTTATATATTTATGCGGTATAAGTATAAACAAGGAAAATATAAACCTAGACTTCCAAAGAAGTATAAGGGTGATCCTAATAATGTAATTTATAGATCCTCTTGGGAATATAAATTTATGTTATGGTGTGATCAGACTCCTTCAGTAACTGAATGGGGTAGTGAAGAAATTGCTATACCGTACACATCCCCTGTTGATGGTCGTCGCCATAGATATTATCCAGATTTTTATGCAAAGGTGAATGGAAAAAAATATATGGTAGAAGTTAAACCTTTAAAGCAAACTAAAGAACCAAAAACACAAAAAAGGATTACAAAAAAATATATAAATGAGGTTGTCACTTGGAGTGTCAATCAAGCAAAGTGGAAAGCAGCAGAGAATTTTTGTTCTGATGCTGGTTGGGAATTTATGTTAATCACAGAAAAGGAGCTTAAAGTATAATGTTAGGAGGCATATTTAAAAGTATAGCGAGGATACTACCATTTCCTTATGTCCCTCTACCACTTCCACCTGGTTCTAGAGTTCCTTATGGTGATACAGCACGAGGTCATTACCCTTCAGTATCTAAATTTACTTCTATGATGAAAGATGGTTCCACTGGACCATCATACTCAAACTTATTTTCTGTACACTTTAAAACTCCTCCTATGCTTGCTGATAGGAGTAAAGTATATGATACTAGAAGATTACGACCAGATTCAGGTGAACTTCGACATTTATTGGATTATTATTGTAGTACTATGAATCTGCCTAGTAAACAGATAACTACAGGGCAGACTGTAATTGCTGGTGCTGCTCAAAAATATCCAACTGGGGCAGCATTTAGTCAGATGAATATGTCATTTATGATGCCACGTTCAATGGAGACTAGAAACTTCTTTGAAAGGTGGATGGCAATGATGGCTCCAGATGCTAATCAATATGTTGACTATTATAAGAATTATGTTGCTCCAGAAGTTCTTATTTTTAAGTGGGAACGAGGTGGTGGAGAACCTGTAGGGTCAGATCCATATATGGGTAACTCACTTCGACAGTCTGGTGATCAAAATGTAAATGTACAAGGTAAGATAATTAGACCTTGGTATCAATGGAAGAAATATAAGTTAACTGCTTGTTGGAGATTGATTAATGTATTTCCTTATAATATAGGATCAATGCAATTAAATAATAATTCTGCAAGAACTTTGAATATGACGGTTGGATTTATGTATGAGAGATATAGATTTTATTGTGATCCAGTATACGATGATCCTGGTGTTAATACGGATTATTCAAGTTTAATGCCATCCTCTCTGGATAATTCTTATTCAGGAAATAATTCAAGTGCTGGTTTTGATTCATCTACTTTTTATCATGATATTGTTAAATTTGGAGATATCTACAATAGTACTAATTGGAGTGATTTAAGCATTAGTGATGCATTTAGTGCTTCAACTTCTCTTGCTAGTTCTTTCGCTAGTATCTTTAACTGACGTTAGACTACATAGATAAATAATGTTACTGAATTGAATTTTTTATGGCATTACCTAAATTAAATGTACCTAAGTACAAAATGAAACTACCTTCTGATGGTAGGACTGTGAATTATAGACCATTCTTGGTTAAGGAAGAAAAACTTCTTCTATTAGCAACTGAAACTGGTGAACAGGCCGAAATCGTTACTGCGATTAAGGATATTATAAGAGTGTGTACAGATATTCAAGACGTTGATGATCTACCAACATTTGATATTGAATTTCTATTTTTGCAAATTCGTACCAAATCTGTAGGTGAGAGTGTTGAGGTAAGTATAATCTGTCCTGATGATGGTGAAACTAATGTTCCTGTTTCTATTCCTTTGAATGAAATCAAAGTTGTAAAGACTAAAGGACATAAGACTGATATTAAATTATCTGATGATGTTGTAGTTTCGATGGGATATCCAAGTTTGGATACTTTTGTTCAAACTAATTTTATGGGTGAAGAACCTGGTGTTGACCAAGTATTTGAAATGGCAGCAAGTTGTGTTGTGTCAATTTCTGATGCTGAAGAAGTTCATGAATGTGCTGATACTTCTAAAAAAGAATTGATTGAATTTTTTGATCAATTAAGTAGTAAGCAGTTTATGCAAATTCAAAACTTTTTTGAGTCTATGCCTAAACTTCAACATACTGTTAAGGTTACCAATCCTAACACTAAAGTTGAGAGTGATGTAGTTCTGGAAGGATTAGCAGCTTTTTTCGGTTAGCTCTTCTTCATACATCATTAAAGACTTATTATGAAACAAACTTTGCCTTGATGCATCATCACAAGTGGAATCCTGAATATGTTGATAATTTGATTCCTTTTGAAAAGGAAGTTTACATGAATCTTTTGATGGCATTCTTAAAAGAAGAAGAGCAACGCATGAAGGATCAACAAGCAGCACAAATGAGTGGCTAAAACTAAAATAGACGCATATAAATTAGTAAGCACTGGGGGATCATCAGGTAATATCACTCCAGCGACTGCTAGTGCCAGGAAAACTCTTTATGCGACAAATAGATTAGGACTTACTGTAGGAAGTATTGGTAAAATAGTAGGTGATATAGAATCTATTGCTATTGCTACTGTTAAGGATGAAAAGCAACGAGATATATTAGAACGTAAAAGATTACGAAGAGAGGCAGATCAAGCTGCTGAAGATAGAACTGAACTTGAAGGTCTAGCAAAGAAGACAAAGAAGAAGCCCAAGATAAGCAATTCAATGAAGACGACTATGAAAAAGTCGCCTCTTGCGAAGTTTGTTGAAGGATTTCTTGGACCTATAGGTACGTTCCTAGTACAAATGGCTAGTTGGGCATTTCTTAATGAATTGCTTAAATGGGCTTCTGATGAAGAGTCTCTTAAGAAGATAGAAGTTTTTCTTCATAAGATTCATACAGTATTTACGAAACTTTCTCAATTTTCCAATTGGTTAATTGGTGATAAGTTTATGGGCGGTATGGCCAAACTTATTGGTGCCGACAGTACTTTTGGTGAAAGAGTAAGTGGACTATGGGATCTATTTCAAGGGATTGTTGTACTTAAATTACTGTTTAATCCTTTTGGATTACTTGGTAATATTATAAGCTTACTTGGTTTATTTGCTGATAAGTTTAACAAATGGCGTGGCAAGACACCAAAGACACCAAAGAATAAGACAAAGAGAAAGTGGTGGCAGAGAAAAGTAAATAGATCTCCATCACAGAACCGATTTATGAAATCTGCTAAAAGATTTTATAAAGGAACGGCTAATTGGGGTGATAAATTTAGAATGTGGCGTAAGGGCCAGATCGGTCTAGGTGGAATATTTGGTAAGAGTGGTACTGATGCAAGTGGTACAATGGCAGGTACCAAAGGCTGGCGAAGTTGGTTAAAAATGCCACAAAACACTGGTGTAGGTAAATGGGCTAATAAAAATTGGACAAGATGGCAGAGTGGAGTAAAGGATACAACTACAAAAGCTAATAATATTTTTCAAAATATAGGTAATAGTAAAATTGTTCAAAATGCTAAAGGACTCTTTACTAAACCTACAAAATTACCTTGGTGGAAACAGGCAGTAAGTAAAGGTTCAAATTTATTAACTAAAGCTGGTAATAGTCCTGCAGGTAAATTATTAGGAAAAGCAAAGGGTGCTAGTGGTCCTATAGTACAATCATTACTTGCTGGTCTTACTTTAAAAGGAAGATTAGATAAAGGTGAAGAAGTAAACAAAGCAGTAGTTGGAACTGCTGCTGAAGTTGGTGGAGCATGGGCTGGATTTACTGCTGGTGCTGGTTTAACAGGATCTTTGGTTGCTCCCATGGCTGCTGTTCCTCCTTGGGGTACTGCAGCTGCAGGTGTATTAACACTTGCTGGTGGTGTTGGTGGTGCATTCCTTGGTCAGGAGGGTATGAAACGTGTCTCTGACACGGTAATGGATAATGTCAATAAGAAGAATAAGGCTTGGTGGGATCCTATGGGTGCCTTCACTGGCGAGAAGACAGGATCTGGAATCAAACCAGAAGATAAATTTTTTGGTGGTATTGTTAAAGGTATTAGTAGAGCCGTTAGTGGTGTAGTTAAAGGTGTAAGTAGTGCGGTTAGTGGAGTTGTTAATACTGTTGGTAAGATAGCAAGTAATCCTATAGTAGGTACTGCATTATCATTCATTCCTGGTATGCAAATACCAATGGCAGTGATTAATGGTGTTGGTGCTTTACAGCAGGGTAATATTATGGGTGCTCTTTCTGCTGGACTAGGTGGATTGGGTGCCTTTGCTAATATCAATACTGTTAATGCTATTAGTCAACCTCAATGGATGCAGAACTTACGATTTAGTAGTTTTGGTCAGGGTGTTGCAAATATGTACCATAGTGGTGCTAATGCATTTAGTGCTTTAAGCACTGGATTTAATAATTTCATGGGTTCCAATATTGGACAAATTGGTAAAGGTGTATTACAAGGAGTAACAGGTGGTGGATGGGGTGGTCTAGGTGGCACTCTTGCTGGCATGACAGGCATTGGTGATATTACTGGTAAGATGGGTTCCTTTGCTGAACAATGGGGACTGGGTGGAATTGGTAATATAATACCTGGATTAGGACAAACTTTAGGAAATATAGGACTAGGTGATTTACCAGGAATGAGTACATTATTTGGTGGATCATTTAATGCTATGGGACCTATTGGTGCTCTTGCAGATAGATTTGGATTGACTGGAATTATGGATGCTGTAACTGGTATGATGGCATCTGGTGATATGATGACTGGACTTCGACAACTTGCTCCTGAATTAGGTGTTGATCCTGCAGTTCTTGGTGTTTATGATGAAGGAAGAAAATATTTTACTGATGGTAAGTTTAATTCTCAATTAGCAATGCAAACTGCTATTGAATTTATTCCTGTACCTATGGTTCTACAAAAACTTGAGATAGCACCAGCAACTGTTCCAATAAATAGTGGAGGAGGATCTAGTGGTGGACTCTCGAGCTTATTGGGTCGATTAGGAGGTTAGTATGGCATCTATTCAAAAAGGTGGAAAAATTAATATGTATAAGGTCGTTAATTTAGCAGACTCTAGAACTGCTAATATTAATGATGATAATCCTGGTTTGACAGAAGCTCATTTAAAGAATGCTCAAGCAATTAATAATCTTGGTCAGACAGTCAATTCTATTGGTAAAGTTGCTATTAGCATAAAGAAAATTAATTATGCTAGATTAACAGAATTACAGAAGCAGAAAGTAAAATTTAAACCTGAATATACTAAACCAAAAAATAGATTAGTTGATTTTGCAAGGAAGATAACTGAATTTAAGATACCTAGTTTTATGGATAATCTACTAGGTCTTCTTGGTAATCTATTGAAGTTGTTATTATTGCCAGTTTTAAAATGGTTAGCAGACCCTGAAAATCAAAAGAAAATTGAAAGTGTTCTTAAGACACTGCATGGAATTTTTAAAGGCATAATGGCCATAGCAAAATTCTCGACTAATAATATTCTTGATGGTCTTTATGATATGCTTCGAGATGATGCTTCATGGTGGGAACGACTGGTAGGATTTGGTAAATTTCTTGTTGGTGCTGGTACTGCTTTATTAGCATTTAGATGGTTGAATCCTTTGGCGATAGGGAGAACCCTTCGTGATATGAAATGGATATTAACAACATTTAAAGTAGGATTGAAGGGTGCTTACACCAAATTGTTAGCATTGAAGATGGGTAAATTAGCATGGATGTTTGGTATTGCTGGTGTTGTTGCTACTGGTGCTGTTCTTGCTACAGCAACACCCGTTGCAGATGGCACATTAGATGCACATATGGATGCTGATGGGAATTTACCTGGTGATCCAAATTATCAACAACCTGAACAGAAAGAAAGTTGGTTGAGTGGAATAGCAAACACTATTGGTGGTTGGTTTGGTGGTGGTGATAAAAAACAAGAGCAACAGCAGCCACCAAAACAAGAAGAGAAGAAATCTGGAATCTGGGGTGGTATTCAAAATTTCTTGGGTGGATTTGGTAAAAAGAAAGAGCAACCAAAACCAAAACAAGAACAAAAGCAAGATAAAAAATGGTGGCAATTCTGGAAAGAAGCAGGAGGAATGGTACCTGCTTTACAGCAGGCTGCTGCAGGTGGATGGATTAGTGGTCCTCAATCTGGATATCCAGTATCATTAGATGGTAAGAATACATCTTTTATTGGACATGGTACTGAATATGTTGCACGAGATGCAGGTGGCAGAGCATTTGTTATTCCATTTGATACTAAATCAACAAGAAAGGATCCTGGATTAACAAGTAAAAGAATAGGTGAAGCTGCTAGACTTGGATTTAAGACATCATTCATGGATGGTGGTCTTTATGATTTTGCCAAGCAAATGATTATGATTCATGAAGGTAGTAATAAAGTTGGTGGTAAACATGTTCAATATCGTGATAGTCAAGGAAATCCTACTATTGGATATGGTCATTTAGTTAAACCTGGATCAAATTTTGGTGGTTCTATTTCTCAAGATCAGGCAGATAAACTATTCAATAAAGATTTTAGAAAACATTCTGAAGCAGCAAAACGTATACCTGGATGGGATAAAGCAACTCCTCAACAAAAAGCTGGTTTAATTGATTTAACATTTAATATGGGTGATGGATGGTGGATGCAATTCCCCAAATTTAGTGATGCGATGGCGAAAGGTGATTATGAAAAAGCTGCTAAAGAACTTAGATCTAGTCATTGGTATGCACAGACAGGTCGTCGTGGTCCTACTATTATAGATTTGATTAAAAACCAAGGTGTTAATAAATCTGGATATCTTGCTGATTTGAATGTTCCAAAATCAGGAATAGATGATATTGATGGTCTTTCTAATTTCTTACGAGGTAGAGCTGGTAGTAACAAACAAAAATTAGAAGGAGCTCTTGGAAGAGCAACTCATCCAGATACAGGAAGTGGTTGGGGTATATCTGGTCAATTAGATTCATCTGGTAGACCAGTTGTTTTATCCGAACCTGGTGCTAGAGCATTTTTACAAATGATGGGAGATTCTAGTGGTTCTGTTAGAGGATCTGATGTTACAAGTAGTGGTAGAAGTAGAAAGAAGAATAAGTCTATATCAGGAGCACATCCAAATTCACATCATTTATATGGAGAGGGACTCGATGTATCTGGTTCAACTGCTGTATGGATGAGGAAATATGGTGCCAAATATGGATGGAAATTTGTATATAGTTATGGTAATGGAGGTGCTCATTTTAAATATGTTGGACCTGGTGCTGGACAGACACCTATATTAGGAAAACCTGGATCTGATGCTACTAAAGGTAAGACTGGTGGTGGTCCTTTAGGTTCTATTGTACCATTTACTCATAATAGAAATACTGCAAATTCATTTGGTGATGGATCTAGAGGTGGTGGCGGTAGTGGAATGAATGCTAGTCCTGGTGGTTCTGGTAGTCAAAGACTTGGTGGAGGAAGACGTAGAGGTGGAATTGGTAATGTTCAAAAGAACATGGAAGAAAGTAAAGTGAAATCTCAAACCGAACAACGAAATCAAGCTAGACGGGAAATTACTGCTAGAAGTCAACAGATGGTTGCAGATGCAATTGCAGCAGTTAATTCTTCAAACAGTAGTACTGCTTCTATAATATCAAGAGCTTTTGATGCAGTTAGAAGTGCTCAAGGTGCTTCTTCTGGTGGATCTATTATGGTCTCTGGAGGAGGCGGTGGTGGAGGAGGAGGCGGTAGCAGTAGTTTTGGTGGATTTGCTAGAACTGCAGTTAGTGTATTAAATTCATTCAATAATCCTTTGCGAGGCATGTTTAGATTATGAGTCAACCTTATCAAAAACCTGGTCAGTTAAGTGTAACATATACACTTTATCGTAATCGTAAGAAACTGACCTCTGGTGGTAGTGCTGCCAACTTATCAGATTATATTGCAGGATTTGAAATTTATGAAAGTATGACTTCTTCTACAATGGAAGCAAGATTCATTGTTGTAGATGCTGGAGGTCTTATTAATACATTGACTGGATCTGAATTAATGAAAGTTGATGTAAAGACAGGTGTTCAGGATAGAGTTTTCTTTTTCAGAATATATCAAATTGTTAATCGTTCGAGAGGTAATCAAGGTACTGAAATTTATATGCTGAATGGGGTATCTGATGAATTTCTTAAAAATGAAATAACTAATATTTTTGGTCATAGTGGAAAGATATTTGGTAGTAACAATCCTATTGCAAAATTTACTTCAGATGTCACTTATAGTAATAATAAGAACTTTACTTCTTATGGAATGTTTGCTCATACAGAAGCAACACAGATTATTAAGAAAGTTATAAAAGATAAAAAATATCTTGGTAGTCCTAAAAAAGTTTTTCTGGAAGAAACACTTAATAAACATGCTTTTATTGCTACTAATTGGAGACCTTTTGATACAATCTATTGGATTTCTCAAAGAAGTATTCGTAAAGCAAAGAAAGGAGGTACATTACAAAATGGATTTGCATTCTATGAGAATGCTTTAGGATATCATTTTAAATCTATTGATCAAATAATTGAAGATGTTAATGATCAAACAACAGACGCAACTAATCTATCAACAGGTACAGCAAAACTTTATGAGTATGAATATTCTCCAAAACAAGTAGGTGATGGTAGTAGAGATCAGTTTTTGATTGATAAAATTGTATTTCCAGATGAGAAGAATTTTCTTATGGGATTACGTCATGGTGCATGGTCTGGGTTTAGTATTGGATATGACCCAGCTTCTATTGGTAATTCTAAAATGGGGTTAAGTACTGATATGTCTTTCGATGCATATCGATATAATATATCAACCTTATGGCCAAAAATGTCTCATGTTGGTGGTAACACCAATGTTAATCCTATAAAGAATATGGATCAGGATATTCAGAATATGATTAATTATCCAAAGAGGGTACGTTATACTGCTATGCCTAATCAGATGTTTGATCCAAAGTACAAGAAGAATCCTCAAAAGAATTATGAAGAATTAGTTGAATTGCAAGCATATCAATGGATTCGTTTAGAATCATTAAAGACAGTTCAATTAATGATTGAAGTTCCTGGTAATTTAGATCTTTATGCTGGTTGTGGAATTAAGGTTATTATTCCATCTATACAGAAACAAGGTAAAAAAATACCTGTTGATGGACGTTATAGTGGTAGATATGTTATTGCTGGCATCAGTCATAAGACAGCATCTGATCAATTTACTACAGAATTGATGCTTGTTAAAGATACTGTACATAACATTACTAATATTCCATTCATGCCATCTAGTAATGAAAAACAAGCATCAGATGATAAGAGTGTTACCACAGTTGATACATCTTCAATTGCTGACCCATTCAACTTAGACGGTAGATTCAGTTATAATCTATAGATAAATACTTAATACAACTTATGGTAAGAAAAATGCAAACCATAGAACAGCACATACAACATGATAAAGAGATCCTAGATGATCCTCAACTGAATCCTGCTGCACGTAGACACTACAAGGAAGAGTTACATGAACTTGAAGTTTATGAGCATAACCATCACCAAGAGATAGTTGCAGGAGATCATCACGATCCTAATTGTATAGAATTATTTTGCGAAATGCATCCTGATGAACCAGAATGTTTAGTATATGATGATTGATGAAAGATTTTTTATCATGTTTACTTGGTACTTGGTCAAATAAAGCACAGGCACAATCTGCTCCAACAATATATCGACAAGTATTTGTACGATGGTATAAGGATGATGAGTACATTCATTCTGTACATTGGAGTAGAAAGGAAGAGAATAGTCCATATTTAACAACTAATAAAAAACTAAAAGTACTATCCGATACTGAAGTTATACTTGAGCATTGGGGTGGTACTTATAGTGGTTTGACACGTGACGAAACATGTGATATGGTTATGAAATATGATGGTAATCTATGGAATGGAAAATTTGATACAAGTATGGAAGATGATGGTAAAATAATTACAGGTCATGCAGAACTTACTTTGTATGGACATAAACTTTTTATGAGAGATAGATTCCTAGATACTAATGGTAAAATTATTTGGGGAGCTGATGAAACTTACAGGTTTGTCAGAGTCTCCTAAATATAGTATAAGAAAATCTTTGTAGCAATGGCATTTGAAACGATTGATGGTATCAGTCAAGAACCAACAGTAAATTTTGTCGGTAAAGATGGATTTTTCTGGTGGGTTGGTGAAGTAGAAGATCACGAAGATCCTATGGAATTGGGACGGGTTAAAGTTCGTGTACTTGGTTACTATACTAACGTTCGTGGTGGTACTACAGCAGATCTTCCAACAAAATATCTTCCTTGGGCTACAGTATTGCAACATACTTCCCAAGCAGGTAATGATGGTCAAGGAGAATCATCAGGTCAATTACAACCTGGTGCTATTGTCATGGGATTCTTTATGGATGGAGATAGTGCCCAGATGCCGATTGTTATCGGTGTGATGCGTGTGAATAAGAAGTCTGATTCTAGGAAGAAAAAAACATTTGCCTTTACTGGTGAAAAGATGGAACCTGGAATGGGTGTTAATGCTTCTGCAGTTCATCCATTGTTCCCTAATGAAGTTATGGCAAATGATGGTGATGATGGATATCTCCGACAAGCTGATAGTAATGTTGTTGCTACTCCTGGATCTAAATTCTGTGTTCCTGGTGGTCCTGGATCACCTAGTAATATAGGAAATACAGTTGGTGTTGCTGGTGGTGGAGGTAATCCCCAAAAGCCTAGGAATCCAGAGAAACCTATTCCTGCTGCTAATGGTGTAGGTGGACCTTGGAAAGCGTTAGAGTATCAATTAAGTTATTTGTTTGAAGATCTTGCTGATACTGCTGGTAACTTAATTAAAGCAGAGGATGGTGATTTTCTTGATATTGTCAGTGGTAAACTTCATACAGCAGAACAACTAACAGCAAAGATTCAAAACTTTTTAGGTGCTGTATTTACTCAAGTTATATCTGCAATGCGTCAGGCATTAGCAAACCTTGCTGAACAACTCCAATTAGTTAATATTCTTGGTGGTGCAACAGGTGCACCTTTTGTAACTTGGGGTGTAATACAAGCAGCAGTTACTCAAATTTTGAGTGCATTATGTATTGTTGATAATAAATTAATGGGATTCATTCAGGATCCCCTTGGTGCTATTACTGATAAACTTACAAGTTTCTTGAATGGTTTAATTGATAAAGCAGCATTTATTCTTCAAGGTGTACAAGATGTAATTGATAGTGTTATCTGTAACGTTAATAAAGTTATCAAAGATATCGGTGGTATTATCAATACAGTTAAGTCTACTGTTGAGACTATCGGTAAAGCAAAAGAAATTATTGAAGCATGGCAAAAAGGTTCTCAAATTTTTGCTGAAGGATTTGACTTAATGAAGAATGGTCTTACTAACATTTCAGGATTAATAGCTTTATTCATTAAGTTCATTGGTAAAGGTTGTGATAGAAAATCTGATGCTGGTGAAGAGACTGTTGGTTGGTTTCCTTTATTTGGTGTAACACATTGTAGTGATGAAGAATTAGATGAAATTAATAGGATAAGAGGTAAAAGTCGAGGTACATGTGGAGGAGACCAAGATAGTGGAGGATTATTTGATTCAATATTTAAAGAAGCAGATCCATATTTAACTGCAGCTAAAACTTGGGTGAATGGTGCATATGAAATGCATATCGGTACGCCTGGTCGTACAGCAAGTGTAAAGAAAGGTGCTAATGGAACAACATGGCATACTTTTAAATTAAATAATAAAACTTTTGCTGAATGGTTAGCATATAAGAAAGCTAAAGAAGAAGCAGAAAAAACAGGTGTAAAGAAAACAGAGGAAGAATTAAAGAAAGAAGCAGAAAATTCAGTTAAAGCAAATAATAATGGTAAAAAAGATACAGGTAACTTAATTGCTGACCATATAACTTGGGCAGGAAATCGTACACAAGAAGTTCATGGTGATGATTGTAAAATAGTTGATGGCACTATGGTGCATAATGTTGAAGGTGATTATCATCTTAGTGTTACAGGTGATATGCAATTAAGTGTTGGTGGTGCTTTGAACCTTAATGCTCAAGGTGCTCCACGAACTGTTGATAAGAATGGTAAAAAGACAGGAAAGACTAAACCCCAGAAACATTCTGTATCATTTGGATCTGATGTTGATGTTCAAACTGCTGGTGCAAAGATAGAATTCCAAGGTGCAGAATTTAATATTGCATCAACTAATACTCATATTGAGAGTAGTAAGTATGATAATTCTTCTAAATCCCAGACTAATAGTGCTGCAGAAATGGTTAATAGTGGAGATAATGCTATAGTAAATATTACTCCTAACATCTATAATATGGTTAATGTTCCTCCTCTTGGAGTTGCTGCTAAATCTGGTATTCTTAATCTTGTTGGTGGATCTATTGATAATATATTAATACCTGGCGGATCTGGTACAGATGCTATTCCTAGATTTACAGTAGTTAATCCAGCAGGTCCAGTTTCTATGACCTCTTCTGCTACTGGTCATAATATTAATACTACAATATATACTTGTAACGTTGCTGGAGCAGCAATGATTAATGCTGGTGCTGCTATAACTCTTAAAGCTGCAGGTGCTATAGGAATTAATGCAGCAGGTGCCGTTTCAATAACTGGCTCAGTGATATTGCTAAACTGATCAACCTGTGCTATAATTAAAATGCGAAAACAAACGAGTTCTCGACTAGACTGACCTAGAAGCAGTCACATGACCGTTGGGGTAATGCATTGACCCTCAGTTTTGTTTTCGCTCACCCATTGAGGTTATTATGTCTGACAGTTTACTAGAAGAAGTTTGGGTTAATTTTTCCAGTAGGAAAGTTACTCTTATTTCTGATGTTGGCGAACAGAAGGAGGTTCAATGGAAATGGGACGATGAAGGACGTGAAGGATTCATTGAGACCATACAATTAATTCAAAAATTAATTGAACCTGAAAGATTAACTTATTGTTTTACAACCCATGACTGAAGTCCAAGATATTACTGAAGAAGAAGCGTGTAGTAATCTATCATTTCTTCTTAAAATGACAGAAAGAAATCGTACTGTATGGAGAATTGCATGTGAAGATGGATCTGTTGCTTTATTATCTCCAGTTATTCAATCTGGTCCTCCTATAGATAAGGATGTTATAGATCAAGTTGAAGAATTTAGAAAAGACTTTGTTGAAAATGCAGAAGAATCCTGATAAGTCTGTCTTTGAAATTAATAATCGGTATCCTGTGACGAAGAAACTTCACGATGGTGCCGATATTTTAATTTTTGATGATTTTCTTAAGAAACCTGATGCATATAAAGAAATTTTACAAAGATTTCCTGCTTTTACATCTGATTATTTTGAACCAACTGCATCACCAGGATGGAGACAATTAATACCTTATCAATTCTTTCTTAATATAGAAAAGTTATTAAAGAATTATACTGGATATTATCCTTGGGTAGAACAATCATTTACTAACATCTATAGATCTAAAATGCCATGTAATTGTAAAGCATGGTATCCTCATCATGATAGTATGGAGTATGTTTTAAACTTATGGTTATGTGATGGACCTGGAGGAACAGCATTCTATACTTGGAGAGATCATTTTAGTGGAGAAGATTTTCCAGCACATATAAGAGAGCGAGTATTTAATAAACAATTACCAGGTGAATTTGAGTATGAAGAATTTTATGGTGATAGTGAATGGAATCAATATCATCTTGAACCAATAGTATATAATCGTGCTATTTTCTATAATGGGAATAATTTTCATTCTGCTTTTGTACCTGACGACTATCCTGATTGGAGATATTCTCTAATGCTGATGGGCGGTCTTGACAGAAATGAATAAATAACCTATACTAGCAAAGTAATCGTGCAGATCGATGAATCTCAAACGCCATGAAACTCCTAGAAAGCAAGGTCGGAATATAAAGTCCCGTCTTGCATCTGCACGTTTGCGACAATTAAAGAAACGTACTAAAATGTTTGTTAAGAAATTGAATGCAACACACACTGTTTCCTAGTATTGTTCATCAATTAGAAGTTGATAATTTTCAGAAAGATAATTTAATTAAATTTGTAGAGGATGAGAAGTTAAATGATCCTCAAGGTTTACAACGTACAAATAAAGGTGGTTGGCATTCACATTTAAACTATCACCAATATGATAATCCAATAAGTTGTACTATTGTTCAGTCATTAATCAAGTATTTTTCTAATACTGAAGTTTTTAAGGATAGGTTTAAATTTAAGATAGTTTCAATGTGGATTAATGTTAATGAAGAAGGTGATTATAATTCAATGCATTTACATCCCAATAGTCATTTTTCAGCAGTATTTTGGATTAAGGCACCAGAAAATTCTGGTAGATTAGAATTTACTTCACCTCATGGATTCACACAGAATTTGGAGATATTAAGATATTCTGATAAATTTCGTAACAATAGTAATATTCATACATCATTTTATTTTGAACCAACTGAAGGAAATATTTTATTGTTTCCTGCTTCTTTGTACCATGCGGTATTACCAAGCAAATCTAAAGAAAATCGAATATCTGTTGCATTTAATTTGAATCTGTGTTAAGATAACTTTGTTGAATCGACGGATTTGACATGGGAGTGACTGAATAATCTTTCTGGCATATAGCTGGATAAGGTGATGAGACACAGGTGGTGCTGCTGCGAAAGCAGAATCGACTTACCAGTCGGGTCTCAGGCAAGGATGTAAAATTTACTACTGTAGTAATGCCCGTCCTTTATTGGTAATACAGAAATCCAATCTCCCACCCTACGCCATCATAGCACAGTGGTAGTGCAGGGCTTTTGTAAAGCCAAGGTCGTGAGTTCAAATCTTACTGATGGCATAATGAGTTTGGTTCTCAATAAGGTATAATTTATTCGCAATAAGTGTGATATATAATACTGGATGCTAAATCAATTATGGCAACAGTAACACTTAAGACTACAGATGGTTCCGTTGAAACTTTTGAATGTGATGGAGATACTACTATCTTGGATGCATTAGAAGAAGCGGGTATTGATCATCCTTCATCATGTCGTGCAGGTGCATGTTCATCATGTGCTATGAAACTTGAAGAAGGTACGGTAGATCAAGAAGAGCAATCTTTCTTGGATGATGATCAGATAGAAGCAGGATATGTATTAACATGTGTTGCTATTCCGACATCAGATGTAACACTATTAACTGAACAAGAGGAGAATTTATACTAATGAGAGATAAAATTATTAAAGCATTACTAGCACATGCAAAAGGTGACATAGAAAAACATAAGGCAAATGTTGAAGTGTATTTAACTAATCCAGTTGGTATTGGTGAACATTCAAATGTTATGGAAGCAATTGAAGAAGAACTTAATATGATTGCCAAGTATCAAGATCAGGTTGATGTTATAAATACCTACTTCAGAGGTAAAGAAAAAGTACAACCACTTAATGAAGGATCTTAAGGCAGCGAAAAAATTGATAAAATTGGCTAAGAAACATCCCGATTGGTATACCAAAAAGGATGTTTTTTATGCTAAAATGGTAAAGAAGGAATTGAAAGCAAAAAAGAAAGAGACAGATGATTGTAGTTAATGCTGAAAATATTAGATTATTTTCTATTTTAGTGTTGCTTGTTGTCTGGATCTATATTTTAAATCATCCAGGAGATAATAATGAATAAAGAGTTATTTGAAAAGTGTAAGAAATTAGCTGAAGAAGCAGGTGGTACATGCGTAAGTACTGCTACATTAAACAGTGTTGGTAGATCTAGTCAAAAGATTACCATTGAATATGATGTAAAAACTAAATAATATACCGTACCATAAAACAATGAAAAAAATTAAAGAACTAATCAAAACTTCATTTGATAAAGGAGTTGAATGGGATAAAAAAATCCTAGAGAAGGTAGAGAAGAAGTTTAATCTAACTCCTTACCAGAGTAAGTGTGCTAATGCTGCTATCGGATTTATTATTGGAGCTATTATTCTATGAGAAAAGATTTATTATGTTTGTTAAGGGAGAAGTGTTATCGTAAAGGTAAATTTAAACTTTCTTCTGGTAAAACAAGTGAACATTATATTAATTGCAAACCAGTTAGTTTATCTGGAATGGGTCTTCGATCAATTAGTGAATTGTTTTTAGAAAAGATATCTACTCAAGTAGTTGCTGGACTTACTCTTGGTGCTGATCCTTTAGTATCAGGTTGTGCTACTTTGGGTGGTATTGATGCACTAATCGTTCGTAAAGAACCTAAAGGTCATGGTACGGGTGCATGGATTGAAGGACCAGAATTTCCAAAAGGAACTAAAGTTACTGTACTTGAAGATGTAATTACTACAGGTGGATCATCTCTTAAGGCAGTTGAAAAACTTCGTGATGCTGGTTATGTGGTAGAGCAAGTTCTTACTATTATTGATAGAGAAGAACATGAACCCTTTACTTTTTATGATGCTGGACTAGAACTGGATAGTTTATTCAAACTATCTGAAATATCGACCTCTTAACCTTGCTAAATAGACTTGTAGCAAAACGTATGAATATTCGTGGCAACTAAGAAGATATCACAGTTAGAAACTATATCAGACTCCAACTTGTCAGGAGAAGCGATTCTTCCTGTTGTGGTATCTGATCCATTGATTCCTAACAGAAAAGCAAAAGTTAATCAGTTATTCAGAGGTGTAAGTCAGGGGACCAAATCTGCTCCTGGTATAGCTTTTGATTTAGACAGAAACACAGGTTTCTATCAAACTGCCTATGACCAAATAGGTATTGCTTTTGGTAGTGGTGGATTATATTGTACACGACTTGATAATGGTAATAGTAGTACATCTTTATACATGACTGCTATTGATGATGTTGCTAATAATAGTGATATCGTTCTTGCTCCAAAAGGAACTGGTGCTGTTAAAGTTACAGGTCAGTTTTTGATTGAAGATAGTTCGTTTGTATTGGAGGATGCCCAAGGACCGAAGGTAAGATTTGAAGTAGGTAATGTTGGTACTGGTACTACTACCAGAATTATGACATTTCCTCAAATTACTCAAGGAAGTGGTACTACCATTGTTGGTGCAGATACTACACAAACTTTAACGAATAAGACTATCCTCATTGATGAGGATAATTTTGTACTTACTGATAATACTGAAGAAGCAATTTTCCAGATTAACTGGGCAATTACTTCAGGTGCTAGAAGGTCATACTTCTTACCTGATGGTGGTACAGTAACAACAACTGCTGAACCAACTGCTACTTCATCTACTTTACTTGATACTAAAGCAGAGCAAATTGCACAAAATAAAACTTTTGTCAATTTAAGATTACAAGGTTCTGCAGAAGAAGCTGATCAGTATGCTGTATTCAATACTGATGCATTAACAGCGAATAGAATTCTTACTGTTCCTGATACTAACCTTACTCTGGTTGGTACAGTTGAAACAGCAGTATTATCTAACAAGAATATACAACAATTAAGTATATCTGCTGCTGCTGATGCTACAAAGAAGGTTACATTCAATCTGGATAATCTAAACACTTTAACTAACAGTGTATATGAGTTTCCAGAAACTGCTTCTCTAAATAATGGTGTATTGAATAATGTAGTTGTTACTGAATTAGCAACCCAAGATATTAAGAATAAGAATATATTTGAACCTGTTCTTAAAAAGACAGAAAATACTCTTGGATCAGTTACTTTAACAGTAGAGAATATAACTGCTGATAGGACTATTAAGTTCCCTGATGCAGATGCTACTCTTTTATCAACTCAAAACACTACTCTTGATGATGTTAACTTTGGTGCTGGTATTGGTGCCAATAACCTTACTGGTTTAACAAGACAACAACAATTCTTCTACTCTGGATTCTAATTACAATGGCAGACCAAGGACTTTTAGGACAATCTAAACCCGCAGCAACGACTAATACGGTGTTGTACTCTGCACCTATTGATGCTTCCGCTAGTGCAGTATTACATATAATGAATGATGGTACGGGTGCAGCATATGACCTTGCTATCAAAGATAGTGATCAAAAATTAACGTTAGATGCATCGACTCATAATTTACATAAGGGTGATTTAGTTACTGGATATAGAATTGCAGTTAATACTCCCATAGCAAAAACAGGTGTTCTTTCTGCTGGACAGAAAGTTGAGACTGATGATAAAGAAAAAGATTTTTACTTTGAGTCGTTTTATATACCAACATATACAGAAATATTCGTAAAGAAATTTGCAATTAGATCGATTGCTATTGAATCAATCACAGGAACATTTGTTGTTGGTGAAACAATTAGTACAGCAACATCACCTAATGATACTGTTGCAACAGTATATGGTGTAAGTGCAGGTGTTGTTTTGATTGGTCCTTCGACAATTAATGGATCTGGTTCTGAATTTGCAGCAGGTAATTCAATAACTGCATCTGGTGGTGCAACTGCTACAATCTCAACTGGTGGTGTAGGAACTGCAAATAATGAGTTTACATTCTCAACTACAACTGCTGGTGGAACATATAATATGTTCCTTGGTAACTCTAACTTGGGTACCAGTGATCTAATTGCATTTAAAGATAGAGCATATAGATTTAACGTAGCAGATGCTAGTATGAATGGTCTACTGTTTAGACTATCTACTACAATCAACGGTGAATATGGTCCTGATAATGATGCTGCTGCAACAGCAGATAATGGAACTGAATATACTACTGGTAAAACTACTAATGGTACTGCTGGTAATGCTGGTGCATATATTCAATATGACTTTAGTGCTAACGCAAGCATAGGTTCCAACATTTATTTCTATGATGGAAATACTGGTTCTAATGCTGGTGCTGGTTATGGTGGTAATGATCGTTTCATTACTATAAGTAGTGATTTCACTTTCAAAGATTTTTACATTTACAATAAGACAGGAACTCTAGTTAATAGTACTGACAGTTTCACTATTAGTGCTACAACATATACTATTACTGGTCAAACTACTGGTCCTTACGGATATATCCGTAGTTACAGTGGTACGACTGCATATGTTATCAAAGGTACTAATTCTGCTGATTTTGCAGGATCGGATACTTTCCAAGATTCTCCTAAATTAGCTACTGCTGATCGAGGAGTTGTTACAGTAAGTTCAGTTACTGTTGCAACAACTGCTCTTGAAAATGAAAATTATATAACAAAAGATAAGACTCTTAGTGCTAATGCTACAGAGAGAATTACATCTCTTGTTATTGGACCAGGTGAAAGATTGATTATAGAAAGTGCAACACAGAATAATGTGTTTAACTTAATTGGATTTGAAGATTCAACTACATCATTCCCCGTAAGAACGTTTGGTGCTGCTTAAGCATCAAGATAAATAACCATATAGGAATGCGAATAGGTAATGTCACTAACTAGACTCAAGAATATTATTACGTCCAGGACTGGACGTATTATATACGTAAACCCTGATGATTTCGATGCTTCTGATGCTATTGATAACAGGGGTAACTCGGCATTACGTCCGTTCAAGTCTTTGCAACGAGCATTTCTTGAGGTAGCACGATTTTCATATAGAGTTGGTTTAAGTAATGACGAGTTTGATGCTTTTAGTATCATGCTCTATCCTGCTGAATATAACATTGATAACAGACCTGGAGAAGTATTATATACAAACGTTCCACCTATTGATTCCAATTCCAACCTTGAT
>VTLG01006012.1_pt1 | contig 27391 bp, 46 predicted proteins | sample 4694571 | NCBI WGS metagenome assembly VTLG01 (sample SAMN12604809, study PRJNA352737) | marine metagenome | biome: ENVO:00000447; feature: ENVO:00000209|ENVO:00000569|ENVO:01000036; material: ENVO:00002151; isolation source: viral sequences binned using virsorter ...
GACGCTGAGGGAGAGCACGAAGACTTTGACTTTGAGTATAACTTAGAAAAGCTAGAGCTAGCTACTACAGGTAGGTCGTATCCAAAGGCTAAAAGCGAACAAGACGGCACAGACAGAAAAGGTAACTTATACAGAGTAAGATACTACTACAACGAAGACAAAGGCTTAACAAGAAAAGATGCAGGTAATAGCCGAGAGTTTTGTAAAAAAATGATGGCGGCAAGCAACGCAGGTAAAGTATATCGTAAAGAAGACATTTTAAGAATGGGTAACAAACCTGTTAATCCTGGTTGGGGTGCTGGTGGTTCTGATACTTATTCTATATGGCTTTACAAAGGAGGCGGCTCATGTTTTCATAGATGGTATAGACGTATATATGTAAGCAAGGAGGGAGAAAAGCCTACAGACGCTGACAGAGTTATAAGCACAGCTAAAGCACGTAGCGAGGGTTTTAGACCTGAACCACACCCAGCTAGCGAAAGAGGCGTACCTATTGCACCAGCAAGAAGAGCCGATAAAGGATTTATAAGAAGATAAAAAAATGGCAGTATTATTTATAAGTGAAGAGACAATAAAGAAAAGCACTACTATTAACGGAAACGTAGACGTAGAGCTATTGCTACCTTATATAAAAGTAGCACAAGACATACATATACACCAACTATTAGGCACAGACTTATACGAAAAGCTACAAGCAGACATAACAGGTAATGCCGTAGCAGGTGCGTACGCTACTTTATTAGATGAATATATACAGCCTACACTAATACACTACAGTTTATACGAGTGTTTGCCGTTTTTGTCTTATAAGATAATGAATAAAGATATAGTACGTAAAATTAGCGAGACTAGCAGTGCAGCTACACTAGAAGACATAGTATATATGCGTGAAATAACAAAAAATACAGCAGAATACTACGCTAAAAGGTTAGTAGATTACATAGTTAATAATACTGCTAGTTTTCCTGAATATAGCAGTAATAGCGGTGCTGATTTATCGCCTACTAAAGAGGCTTATTTTAGTGGTATGAACTTAGCTAGTCATAATCAAAACACTACAAGAGGTAGTATAACTTTAAATGATTTTTTAGACCCTGATATAAGTAACTGTTAATGTATAAACCAAAAAAAGAAAATATAACAAAGCTCAAAAGCTATTTAGATAAAAAAGATGAAAAACCTAATAAGAGAAAACGCAGACGTACTAGGCTTAAATAGTTTAACATTATCTATAAGTTTTACAGCTATAGAGCAATTTTTACAGATAACTTTATTGTTAGTGTCTATAGTATATACTGTAGACCGTTTTATATATTATAGAAACATACGAAAAGGTGGCAAAAAAAGCAATAAATAGTTATATAGATAAGCCTAAAGTCAAAAGGCGTAAACATTCAAAAAACGCTAGCAAAGGACAGAGCGGCTACAAGAAAAAATATAAAGGTCAAGGAAGATAATGGAAGAGATATTAAGATTAGTAGAAAATTACGGTTTGTCAGTAGTATTATTGTTAGGTAGCTTATTTGCTATTTACAAATTTATAATTTTTTCGTTATATGAGGTGCGTAACCAGTTCTCAAAATATCACGAAAATAACGCTAAAGATATGCAGTATATAAAAAGCAAAATAGACACTATATTAGAATTTATAAAACAAAAAAAATGAATAATTTTATCTGTAAACTTTTATACTATATTACCAAAAAAAATATCTGTTTAGGCTATTGCAATAAAAAAAATTGTGATTAATACAAGAAAAAAGTAAATTTTTTTTTTAACATTATTTAGTTAAAATGCTTATCTAGTAAATTTAACCTGTTAAAAGAACTAACTTTTTTTATATATAGATATGCCAACTAGGCTAAAGTGTCTTAAAACGGCTGTAAATAGGCTTAAAAACGATTTTAAATAAAACAAGAAAAACTTAATAAAATTTAAAAAACGTCAATGTTAATACATTTTGATTTTGAAGAATTTTCTAGTCCTGACGCTGTTAGTAGTGGTTTGCCTACGTCTGACGGTGGCAAAATGAATATAGATTTTTTACACAAATTAGACAGAGCAAGAGCTATAGCAAAAACACCATTTAAAATAACAAGTGGGTACAGAACTAAAGAGCATAACGAAAAAGTAGGAGGCAGAGTAGGTAGCTCACATTTAAAAGGCATAGCAGTAGACATAGCCTGTAATAATAGTGTAGAGCGTAGCAAGATATTAAAAGGTTTGTTTGAGGCTGGCTTAGGCAGACGTGTAGGCATAGCGTCAAATTTTATACACGTAGACGCCGACTACGACAAGCCTGCGGCAATATGGTTATATAAGTAATATGAGTATACTAAGTAAAATTTTTAGCAGTGGTGCTACAGACCTAGTAGACAGTGTAGGTAATGTAGTAGACAAGTTACACACGTCGGCAGAAGAGAAAGAAATAGCTAAACGTGAAATGGTAAAGTTAATAGAAGAGTATGAGCATAAAATGCAAGTAGAGGTAACTAAAAGATGGCAGTCAGACATGACAAGTAATAACTGGCTAGCTAAGTCTATACGCCCTCTGTCTTTAGCATTTTTACTATTAGTACTAACAGTCTTTACGTTAATAGACTTTGGCTTTGCAGACTTAGAAATAAAAGACAGTTATATAGACTTATGGCAAATGCTTAGTTTAACTGCTTTTGGTGCATATTTTGGCGGACGCTCTTACGAAAAAATTAGAAATGGCAAATAACAGGTATAGACTAAAACCTGACGAAGAAGCCTTAATACTAAATTACAGAAAATATCACGTAAATAATATATTAGTTATAGGCGATATACACGAGCCTTTTTGTTTAGACGGTTATAGACAGTTTTGTATAGAGCAGTACGAAAAACACAACTGTAACGAGGTAGTATTCATAGGCGACATAATCGACAATCATTACAGCAGTTTTCACGAAGTAAGTATAGACGCTGAATACACAGGTAAAACAGAGCTAGAGCACGCTATAAAAAAGATAGCATTATGGTATAGGGCTTTCCCTAAAGCTACTGTTATTATAGGTAACCACGACCGTATGATTATGCGTAAAGCTCAAACGTCTGCTATTCCTAGTAGATGGATAAAAAGCTACAAAGAAGTTTTAGAAGTGCCAGGATGGGAGTTTACAGAAAGGTACGTAAAAGACGACGTGCAATATATACACGGCGAGGCTGGCACTGCAAGAACAAAGGCACGTAATGATATGATGAATACAGTACAAGGACATTTGCATACACAATGTTATACAGAGCACTACGTAGGGCAAAATTATAGGATATTTGCTACTCAGGTAGGCAGTGGCATAGACCACGAAAGCTACGCTATGGCATACTGTAAAGCTGGAAAGAAACCAGCTATAGGCTGTGTAGTAGTAAAAGATAACGGCACACTACCTATAAATATACTTATGCCACTCTAGTAGTTTAATTCTAAGCTACTTTATTTATTTTTTTATACATACATATAGGCAGTGTATAGATATGCCCTTAAAACGTCTTATATAAAGCCTCTATCTAGTAACCGACTGCAAACCGACACAAATAATAAGTAAATAATATATATATAGATATTTATATAAGTATATCTAGTAAAGTATAATATATTAACATTTTTTTTACTTTTTTTGTTAAAATGTTTTGTAGTTTAAAAAAAAGCGTTTATGTTTGTCGACATAATCATTAAAAAAATCTACATTATGACAAGACAAGAATTAGAAAAGAGATTAAGAAACTTTGAAACATTAACCTTTTCAAATGAAACTGATGTATTTGAATTTCAGTTTAGTAAAATAAGAGGAAATGTATTTAGAGTTATTAGAAATGGTAGCTTTAGACCTAATAAATCAACTATTTCAGAGATTATGACTATTATACGAATGAGAAATTTAGAATTTGAAGAATTTTAGAACAAAACAACCCCACCGCCTCGCACTGTAATAAATGCGAGGTTTTGGTGGTAGAGGGCAATAGTGCCGTAATAAAATCTACATTATGAAACAATATCAAAAAATCTACGACGAAACCTGCAAAATACAGGTACAACAAGTAAAGCTAGGAGATGTAACTTACCACGCACGCTGCAAATTAGCTATGTTAGAAGAAATGCTACAAGACTGCGAAAACAACTTAATAGAGTACAAAAATAGAGATAATCAAGTTCTTATTGAATGGACACAGGGCAAAATAGAGGCTTACAAACTGTCTATTGAAATGTTTAAAGATTTACTTAAAACTTATAACAGACTTTAAAATGAAAAAAGACGATATATTTACATACGCTTTAGGGCTAAGTCTAGCAGCCCTACTAATAGTGCTAGACATACTAGGTATTATAAATTTAACTTATTAAAAAATGAACGGATTAGTAAAACAAGTACAGGGCAACGGCTCTATAGAACTTAGACACGGACTATTTTATAAATATGAAGTAACAATAGAGGCAGACGGACAACTATATACAGGAGAGTATTTAAGCAAGTCTGATAATCAAAATAAATTTGTTGAGGGCAACGGTGCAGACTTTGAGTTTACAGGTGGCAAATTTCCTAAGATAAAACCTTTAAGCACTTTTGAACAATCAACACCAGCTAAAACGTATACAGCAGGCACAGACAAAGACACTATAATAGCTAGACAGTCTAGTCTAAAATGTGCTACTGACTACGTTATAGCTAACGGTGGCGACATAGCACGTATAATAGAAATAGCAGAAACATTAACAGACTTTGTAGTCAAAGGCACAAAGCCTACGCCTGCTGCTGCTAGTCAAGATTTACCTTTTTAGATATGATAACAGACGATAAAACAATAAAAAAGACTATCATTACATTTAAAAATAACTTGTTAAGCTCTAAGTCTTATATAGATTATTCTACAGGCAAAAGCTACGTAGATAACTGCGGATTTAACAGCTTATTATTTACTGGTACTGACAGTGAATTAAGTATTTATGTAGATAAACTTATGGAAGACGGCTACCATATACAAGACTTTTACGACTATGAAGAAAACGACTAGTAAGCTATTACAACAGGCACACTCTATAGTAACTGACGCTACAGGTACAGACGTTCCTAAGTATAAACTAGAACAGGCTTACAAAAAGGTTAGGGCTATATATAAGCGAATAAAAGAAATAGAGCCTAGAATATACGAGATTTTAAACCAAGATGATAACCACAAAACTACTAATAAATGACAGATTTGAATTTTGAAATAAAACTAATATCAAACATAACAGAGCGGCACTTAGGCTTAACTCCTGACGCTTTGAATGTTAAGACTAGGACTGGCGAACTTGTGCTAGGTCGTATGTTAGTGTGTAATATACTTATGGACGGTGGGCTTACGCCAGCTAAAATAGCAGAGTTTTTTAAACAGCACCGTACTAACTTTTACCACTATAGAAAAAAGCATTTAATATATGTAGGCAACAGCAAAATATACCCTTACTACATAGAGCTTTATAACTCTATACTTAACGAGTATAAAGAGCGGTCTAGTACAAACTGCTTTGCTACATTGTTAAATAAGCTACAGGTTATAAATGACATAGATAACACTGTAAGCACACTAATACAACAAAAACAACTTTTACAACAATCTATAAATGACTAAAAAAATGACACAGCGAGAAATAATACTAAAGCACTTTAAAAATCATAAAACTGTTTCCTCTTGGGAGGCTATAATGGAGTATGGTATCACAAAATTAAACAGCGTAGTTTATCACTTACGGCAAGACGGATATATTATTAGTAGCGAAAACAAAACAGTAACTACTAGGCTAGGCAATCAAACTACTATAGCTATATATGAGCTTATTAGCGAACCTTTAAATCAAACAGCAATAGACTTTGACACTGACTATGTGTACTAAAGGCTATATAAAACTCTATAGAAAAATACTAGATAACGGCATTTTTGAAAATGCAGAATTGTTAAAAGTGTTTGTATGGACTATTATACGAGCAAATACAAAACCTAATACTGTTTTTGGACGTAAACTTAAGGTAGGTCAGTTTGTAACAGGAAAGCTGTCTGCGGCTGAAGAGTTACAGATGAGACCTACCACTGTTTACGATAGGATAAAAAAACTAGAAAAGCTAGGCTATATAAAACTAGAAAGCAATACTAAAAACACAGTTATAACAGTTTTAAAGTATAATAGCTATCAAGGCTACGATAACGGCAAACGTGATTTAGACGCTGTTTACGACCGTTTCTTTGCTGATGTTATGCAACACCATACGGAATACGATAAAAACGTCTTAGAAGCGTTTATAATGTATTGGACAGAGCCTAACCGTAGCAAAACTAAGTTAAGATACGAGTTACAGCCTACTTTTGACATAAAGCGTAGGCTTGCAACTTGGATAAAAAATAACAGTAAATACGAGACTAGCGAAAAGCCTAAAATCTTTGATAGCTGGCAAGCTGCTCGAAATATCGTAAATAATGAGTAAAAAATATGTAACTAAGTCTATGTACGAACTTTTAACAGGGTGGCGTAGCACTTACAAAGCCGACAGGGCAAAAGAAACACAAATAATAAGGAGATATAAAGAAAAAATAAAAAAGTATGCAAGAGAAAAAAAATAAAATATGGTATAGATATACTAATGATAAAAAAGGCTTACATATAGACTGCGTAGACTTAATAAGTAAAAGTTACTTAGAACTAGGACAAAAACCTACCACAGAAACTATTACACTTATGGCGGCTCTGTTATTAGACGACTTAGCACATAATCATAGTAATATGGATATAGAAGAGGTGTCATTTGCTTTTAACAAAGGCATAAGAGACACAGAAGACGGTACTAGTGCTTTTATAAATGTACGCTCTTGGTCAGTATGGCTAGGAAACTATAAGAAACGTGCACAGCTAGCTAGACAGCAAAACAGATTAACTGAATATCAAAAACATAGAGATAATGTTAAGTATATCAGTGATACTATTAACAAAGCAAAAAGGTTAAAATGAAAGTATTAAATTTATACGCTTGTTTAGGCGGTAACCGCTTTAAGTGGAATGAAGTTAAAAACGATATACAGGTAACAGCTGTAGAGTACGACGAAGAGCTAGCTAAATTATATAAAGAGCGTTTTCCTAATGATACAGTAGTAGTAGATGACGCACACAAATACTTATTAGACCATTATAAAGAGTTTGACTTTATTTGGACTAGCCCGCCGTGCCCTACACACAGTAGATTAGTACAATCAAATAAAAACAAGATTAAAATAAAATATCCAGATATGAAGTTATATGAAGAAATACTGTTTTTAAAGCATATATATAGCGGTAAATATGTAGTAGAAAATGTAATACCATACTACGAGCCTTTAATACCTGCAAAAAAAAGACACAGACATTTATATTGGACTAATTTTAATTTACCTAACATTTTGACTACAAGAGAACAAGCTAAAATAAGTATTGGTACAAATGAGGTAAAAAAATTATGTAAATTTCACGATTACGATTTTTACAAATACAAAGGAAAACAACCAATAAATAAGATAGCTAGAAACCTAGTAGATTATGAGGCAGGTAAAACTATATTTGAAACAGCACTAGGCATTATAACTAAGCAAGATATTAAACAAACAGAATTATTTTAAAATGAAAATACTATTGATTATATTTCTAATTTTAATACTTATGTATATATCTATTGATTTGTTTTTTACGCATAGAATAGATAAGTTAAACGAAAAGTATGACAAAACAAAAAACACACGCTCAACTAAAAAAAGAGTTAGATAAGGTTTTTAGTCAATACATAAGACATTTATACTCAGACGATTACGGTAACGTAGAATGTTATACGTGCGGAGTAGTTAAACCTATAAAGCAAATGCAAAATGGGCATATGCAGTCTAGGAAACATACTAGTACACGCTGGCACCTTAACAACTGTAGACCACAGTGTGTAAAGTGTAATATCTATAGCGAGGGCGAAAAAATACGCTTTTATAGGCGTTTATGTAGTGAAATAGGAGAAGAGACAGTAGAAGAGGTAATACAGTTAAGCTACAAGACAGAAAAATACAGCAAACCTGATTTAATATACTTAATAGATTACTATAAGCAAAAACTTAAAGAGTATCTTTAACAAATAAATGTTTATAACTTAAAGCTAACATACTTGCATATTTAAACTTTTTAACTAGTATTGCTTATGCTCTCTGATAAACTTTGTAAAGAGTTAAAGCAAATAGCTAGCAACTTTATACCAGCTAGCGACTTAGACGACTTAGTACAGGAGGTATTTATACAGCTTTTGTCAATGGATAAAATAAAGCTACAGTCTTTGATAAATACAGGCGATATTTACAGGTATTTTAACCGTATGGCAAAACTAAACTACTACAGCCGTAATAGCAGATACTATTACACGTATAAAAAAGAGTACACTCATATTAAGTATGTAAACGACGAAGACATAGACAAAAAAATACAAATAGCTAACGATTTATATATTATAGAAGATAGCGACCTTATACACAGTGTTTTAAACGAGCTATACTGGTACGACAGAGAGTTATTTAAGCTATATGTAACAGGAGATAATGAAAACGATAGCTACTCTTATACTAGTTTAGCAAAAAAAACAGGCATAAGCCGTATAAGCATATACTACACTATAAGGAGCGTAAAGAAATATATAAAGAAAAGGCTAACAGAGTTAAAGAATGATTTATAAAGAGCTTGCAAGGTACGCAGACTATGACATTCCTATTATTGAGATATATAACGAAAGTGGAGTGTTAGAGTACGCTATAGACTTATCTGTTATGCAGCTAGAAGACATAGACATAGAGCACTACGAGGACGGACAGCCGTTCGGTATTATAAAACTATACAGAGATTATGAAAAAGGCAACGACAATGATAAAAGCCTATAACTACTTTAAAGCAGTTAGCAAACGTATACTAGGAGGTTTTGAAAATGTAGATAGTGTAACATATTATGATAGAACATATATCTGTAGTAGATGTCCAAACTTAAACAAAGACTTAGAGTGTGATGTCTGCGGCTGCCCTATAGAAACAAAAGCGGCTTGGAAAACAGAAAAATGCCCAGAAAACAAATGGTAGATATTTTAAGACATTTAACAGGGGCGTGCGGAGAGCCACACTTTAATATATGGCATTTTATATATGGTACGCCAGCATTTAGTTATATATATTATTTATGGAAGTTAAAAAAGAACAAAAAGAAAAAGCTATAATCTTATACGAATTGTGTAAAGGTGGCAAAGCACCTACAATAGAAATAAAGCACGATTTAGTAAAGTTATATAATGAAATACATAAAACTAACTACAGGTTAAATACTAACTGCGGTAGCTGTTTAAAAACAGTATTAATCGGTATAAAAGCAATAGCAGAAAAATGAAAACACCAAATTACTACAAAGGAGTACATTACAAATATGAGGCACACGAAGTTATAGAAGACTTCGCAGGCGATAACTATAACATAGGCGTAGCACTAGCTTATCTTATGCGAGCTGGTAAAAAAGAAAACAATAGCATAACGCAAGATTTAGAAAAAGCAATAGACCACCTTAAATTTGAGTTAAAAAGGCAAAAGAATATAAAACAAAAAGAGGATTTACAAATACTAGAAGAGTTAATAAATGAAAATACAGACAGTACAAATTAATGAAATAAGAGGCAACAAAGATAACCCTCGAATAGTAAATAAAGATAAATACAATAAGCTCAAAAAGTCAATACAAGACTTTCCACAAATGCTTAATTTACGACCTATTATAGTAAATGACGATAACGTTATACTTGGTGGCAATATGCGATATAAGGCACTAGTAGAGCTAGGATATAAAGAAGTACCTGTTATTAAAGCTAAAGATTTAACAGAAAAACAAGCACAAGAGTTTATTATAAAAGATAACCTAAGCTACGGCGACTGGGATTTTGATATATTAGCTAACGAGTGGGATAGCGTAGAACTTGAACAATGGGGCTTTGACGTATGGCAAAATGAAGACGACATAATAGCACACGAGGCAGAAGAAGACGACTACTACATAGAGCCTGATGATATTAAAGTAGACGTAGTGCTAGGCGACCTAATAGAGATAGGCGAACATAGGCTACTCTGTGGCGATAGTACGGACGTTATTTTAGTAAAAAAAGTGCTTGATAATAAAAAAGCTGATTTGATAACAGACCCTCCTTATGGTATAAATGCAAACAAACAAACATTAGGAACAGGCAAAAAACAATTTTATAGAGGTCAAAATTGGGATAATGAAAAACCGAATTTTTTTGAAGTTATTGACTTTTTTAATAAAAAAATTATATGGGGCGGAAATTATTTTGCAGACAAATTAACTATTAATAATGATTGGCTTTGCTGGCATAAAAAAAATGACAAATTAAGTTTTAGCGAATTTGAGTTAGCTTGGTCTAATTTAGGAAAAAACTGTAGAATAATACAACACCATTGGGGAAAAGAAAAAAAATTACACCCTACTATGAAACCTATAAAAGTTTTAGAATGGTGTATAAATATGTTAGATGATAATAATATCATTTTTGATTTGTTTTTAGGTAGCGGCTCTACTATGGTAGCAGCACACCAACTAAAAAGAAAATGTTATGGTATGGAGTTAGACCCTAAATACTGTCAAGTAATAATAGACAGAATGATAAATTTAGATGATAGTTTACAAGTTAAAATAAACGGAAAACCATATAAAAAATAAACAAAAATCAACACTATGCAAGATAGAACAGAAAAAGGTAAATTAGCTATGCTAGAGGCATTAGAACAAACTTTAGGCGTAGTAACAACTGCGGCAAAAATGGTAGGCATAGACAGAGGCACACATTATTTATGGTTAGAAAATGACGAGGCTTATAAATTAGCTGTTAAAAGTATAGATGACGTAGCTGTAGACTTTGCAGAAAGCCAACTGCATAAACAAATAAAACAGGGCAGTACGTCGGCTACTATATTTTACCTAAAGACTAAAGGCAAGCGTAGAGGGTATGTAGAAAGGCAAGAGCTAGAGCATAGCGGAGGCGATAAGCCTGTAAATATCAAGTTAGTAATAGATGACGATAGCGAGCTTAACGAGTAAGCAAGGCACAGCACTTAAATACCTTACAGACAAAACTACTACAGAGGTGCTATACGGTGGTGCTGCTGGTGGTGGTAAGTCTTATCTTGGGTGCTGTTTTATTATATGGCTATGTACTAACTATGACGGCGTACGCTGTCTTATAGGTCGTAGCAAATTAGACACACTTAAAAAGACTACACTTAATACATTCTTTGAGGTTTGTAAGGCTTGGAATATACAAGCTAGCACACACTACAAGTATAACGCACAAACAAACGTAATAACCTTTTTTAACGGTAGCGAGGTAATACTTAAAGACTTATTTATGTACCCTAGCGACCGTAATTTTGACAGTTTAGGTAGTTTAGAGCTTACAGCAGCGTTTATAGACGAGTGTAGTCAGATAACAGAAAAGGCAAAACAAATCGTAGCTAGCCGTATACGTTATAAGCTAGATAAATACGGACTTATACCTAAAATGCTACTGACTTGTAACCCTAGTAAAGAGTGGGTATATAGTAGCTTTTATAAACTACACAAAGAAAACACACTGCCTACCCACCGTAAGTTTGTGCAGTCATTAGTAGACGATAACAGACACGTAAGTAAGCACTACAAAGACCAGCTTAACAAGCTAGACTATATAAGCAAACAGCGACTATTATACGGTAACTGGGAATACGACGATAGCGACGATAAGCTAATAAACTACGACGCTATTATAAACACTTTTAGCAACGATAGTATAAAGCCTGGTCTGCCTTACATAACGGCAGATATAGCTAGGTATGGCAAAGACAAAACAGTTATAGTATATTGGACAGGCTTACGTGCTGAAGAGTTTATAACAATGAATACTAATAGCGTTACTGAGGCTGCTAACAAAATAATGGAGTTACAAAGACGCTACAGCGTACCTCTTAACCATATATGCGTAGACGAAGACGGTATAGGAGGCGGCGTTAAAGACATACTACGCTGCAAAGGTTTTGTAAATAACAGCAAAGCAATAAGAGGCGAAAACTACGTAAATCTAAAAACACAATGTTACTATACACTTGCCGATTATATAAACAAGTTAAAAATATATGTAAAGGCAGAGCGTATAACACTTAAAAACGCTATTACAGAGGAGTTAGAGCAGGTTAGACGCAAAAACTATGACAAAGACACTAAACTACAGCTAATAGGTAAAGACGACGTTAAAACGGCTCTAGGACGCTCTCCTGACTATGCAGACGCTATAATGATGAGAATGATTTACGAGTTAAGGGCTACAGGAGTGTACTACGTGCAATAAGGAAAGCCCTCTGAGCAAATCTACTAAAACTCAAAGGGCTTACACAACAAAGAAAAAACAAAAATACATAATAAAATTTTTTATATATTACTATAATGGAATTAGTTATCAACGAAGACAGGTACTATATACCTAAAAACTGGAACGAGCTATCTTTAAGGCGTTACATAGACTTTATGACTACGTACAAAGAAGAGGTAAGCGAGACAGAAAAAGAAGTGCACTTAATAAGCACTTTAACAGGTGCTCCACAAGCTGCTATAACCGATATGAAAAAGACAGACTTAAACAAGTCTATAGATAGGTTAAAAGAGCTTATGCTTACAGAATGTAGCGAGGACTTAGTGCTTAGTTTTGACATTGACGGCGTAGAGTACGGCTTTCATCCTAATTTATCAGAGATGAAGTTAAAGGAATTTGTTGATTTAGATAACAAGCTACAGGACGCTTGGGCTAATATGCACTTAATAATGGCTATACTATACAGACCTATAACAAAGCGTAAAGGCGACAAATACACTATAGAAGACTACGACTATGTTAGTGTAGACAAAAGGTCTAAGATATTTATAGACGAATTAAGCGTATCTATAGTAAATGCAGCAGCTAGTTTTTTTTTGACTATCGCAGTCGACTATATGAAGATTACGACAGCTTATTCAAAACTAAACAGACAGCAGAAAAGACAACTTACAAAACAGATGAAGAAGTCTTTACAGAAAAATACGGTTGGTACGGCGTGATTTATAGCCTAGCTAACGGCGATATATTAAAGTTTGATAAGGTACTAGACTTATCAGTAAATGAATGTTTTAATTTTATGGCTTACTCTGCGGATTTAAGTCGTATAGAAAGTAAAAAATAATGTTAGTAAGAAACGGTTTTGAATTAAAAAATATAACGCTAAACAACTTGTACGAAATGTTTAGAACTATAGGCAATAGCGTACAAGTAAACACTACTACAGTAGGCGATATATTTGAAGTAGACTTAACAGAAACTACATACCCTCTTATGCACGTAGCTACAAACAACGCTAGCTTTGACACTAATAACCTTACGTATAACTTTCAGATTATTGTTATGGACTTAGTGAGTAAAGACGAAAGTAACGAGGAGAACGTGTTAAGCGATAGCTTACAAACTATAGGCGACGTGATAAGCTACATAAGAAACGATAACACTATGTTAAGTAACTTATTAGACTTTAGAAATAATATAAGAATACAGGACAGTATAACGTGCGAGCCTTTTACAGAACGCTTTGACAATGAAGTTAGCGGCTGGACAGCCGACATCAGTATTGAGGTAGTTTTCGAGAGTAGCACGTGCACTGGCGACATATAGCCCGACCACCGTCCGACACAAATAAGAAATATATATATAATATATATAGATATATAAGAGTAATAAATATAATAGTAATATAATAGTAAATAAATGGCAACAACAGTAGCAACATCAACATTATCAGTAGAAATAAGAGAGAGTATAACTTTAAATAACTCTTCTTATGACCAAACAGTATCACATACAGTAGCAGGTATAGGCAATATATTTAAGAGGATATTTAGTATACCAGCAAGCACTACAACAACATTAGCTACATTTATATCTAGTGTAACAGATAATCAATTTGACGTAGAGGACACAAAGTACATAAGAGTTACAAATCTTGACGACACAGACGTACTTATACTTACTAAAGCTTTTAACGCAACATCAGCAGCTACAGAACTAAAAGCAGGTAAGAGTGTATTGTATTTTACACCTAACGGTAACGGCGCTACATCTAAAGCAGGTATAACTACAACTGATGATATAGAAACATTATTCGTACATAATCCACACGGCGGAAACGCACTAGACTTAGAAATAGTAATAGCAACAGCGTAGTGAAGACAAAACACGTAAAAAAGGTATTTGATATTTTTGCTACTAAAGTAGTAGAGACAGCTAAAGGCATACTAAACGCAAAAGGCAAAAATGCTAGCGGCGACTTAAAAGACAGTCTAGGCTACAGTCTACAAGTAAAAGAAGGTATGCTTGATTTACGCTTTTTAGGCGCACCTTACGCACGTATAGTAGATGAAGGTATAAGAGGCTCTAAAAGTAGCGCAAAAGCCCCTAAAAGCACTTTTAAGTATACTTCTAAACAGCCACCGTCAGGAGTTATTGATAAGTGGGTAGTACGCAAAGGATTGAAAGGAGCTAGAGACGAAAAAGGCAGATTTATAAGCCGTAAAAGCTTAGTATTTTTAATAGCTAGAAACATTAAACTTTTTGGCATAAAGCCTACTAACTTTTTTACAGACGCAGTAAATCAAGGCTTAAAAGGTTTGCCTAAAGACTTTGCTAAAGCTTATGCGCTAGACGCTGCCGCTTTTATAAGAACAGTAACAAAAGAAATGTAAAAATATGCCACAGTACCCTATAATAACAGTAAATAGAGACATATATAGCGATGTAGACAACATACACTATTTAATACCTGCCTATAGTGATATTGTTATAAGCGCCTTAAATATACCTGACAACATACTAGAAAATAAAGTAGATGTTAAGTTTAGAATAACGCTTTTCATTAAAGGTAGCACTATTGCTACTTTAAAAACGCCGCCTATTGCTTCTATAGATAATGACGCTATATTTAGAATACAGTCTATATTACAAGACTACACACAAACAGATACAAAAGGTTATAGAGACGATGTAAACAATAGTACACATAATAACTCTTCATCTAAAATGCCACATAGCATACACCAAATAGACAGGTATTCAAGAAACGCTAGCAACTTTCTTAGAGTATCTATAACTAGCGGCTATGAGTATAGAGATGACGCTACAAGCAATTTACAGGTCGTTCATAATTGGGCTACAGGCGCTGAGCTTAACTTTTGGAATGCTACAGCACAACATAGCTTAGGTTATTTGCAGTTTTCACCTGACACTTACGTTCTAGATGGTATAACTAAAAAGTTTTTAAGCACATTTCCTGCTAAATTTACTAATATAACAGGACAGCGAGTAGAGCGAACACACTACCATACTATAGCCTTTTTTTTAGGCAAAGTGTATGACGTTTACAACAGCACTATTAGCGCACAGGCTGTAGAATCAGAAGTTAGTGATATATCTGTAAGTTTATTTGATGAGAATTTTGGTTTAATATCTACAGAAATAGTGCCTCAAACACAGGCTAACGGTGGCGCTAGAGAAAATGCAGACTTGCCTACAGGCACTAACAGCTTACTGTATTTTGGCTGCGGTCCTGCAAACTTACAAAATAGCTTAACTGCTAACATGAATGATACTAACATAAAACACTACACTATACATGCTAGAAACAGTAGTGGCGGACAAGTAAGTCAAGCATATATATTTAACATTGTAGAGAATGACTGTAAAGGCTTTGAAACAATACGTTTAGCATTCCTTAATAGTTTAGGCGTATATGACTATTACAACTTTACTAAAAAGTCTACACGTAAACAAGAGCTACAGAGAAGCACATTTAAGTCAAACTATGGTGAAGTAAGAGAAAGACCAGGACTATTTGAAACAGCGTTGTATTATCAAGGCACACACGACGGCGGTACTAGAGCTTACAACGTTAATGCAGTAGAAACAATAGAAGCTAACACAGACTTTATGAATGAAGATGAAGCTGCAATACTAGAGGAGCTGTTTTTGAGCACAGATATATATATGCAAAGTAATGAAGGTGATATATTTGAGCCTGTAGTAATAAGTGATACTGAATATATTAAGCAAACAACGGCTAACGATAAGCTTATACAGTATGTTATTAGTATAGAAAAAGCACACAATACTAGAGTACAAAGGCTATGACAAGACTAATAGTAGTAGATAGTAACAACATAGAGCATGAGCTAGACATGTACGGTAATGAAAATGTAAACATTACCTTACAAGTAGACGATATACGCAATATAGAGTCAAAGAACGCTAGCTATAGTAAGAGCTTTAATATACCCGCTACTAAAAGAAATAACAGATTTTTTACGTCTTTCTATAACATAGACTCATACGGAAGCAATAACGCCTTTAGTGTGTATAGTATAATAAAGTCGTTTTTATTTGTAGATGACGTGCTCATTTTAGAGGGCTTTATGAGGCTAGAAAACGCGCTAGAAAAAAACACAGAAACATCTTACAGTATTGTGCTATTTAATGATGTAGCAAACATCATAGAAACACTGGCAGACTCAACGTTAGCACATTTAAGCTACACAGATATTAACCATGACTTCACTACAGCTAATATACAGAACTCATGGGCTGATAACAGCGTAGTCACATCTAGTGGCGGCACTACAGATAACGTATATTATGCCTTAACTAATGACGGTCAACTATACTTTCAAAATGAAGGCGCAAACTTAATAACAGACTACAAAACACACTATATGCTTAACGTAAAGTTAAAGTATATAATAGATAAGATATTTGCTTTTGCAGGTTTTGAATACGTAAGTAACTTTTTTGACAGCACAACATTTGGAAACATATTCTTTGACGTAGGCAGAGCTTTACGCGCTAGTGACTTAGCTTCGCTAACAATAGAAGCAGATACAGGTACAGGCACACATAGTGTAAGCGGTGAGCTAGGTACGCTTATTAGTAATGATATATTTAATCCTACAGTTATAAGCTTTGCAAATGAAAGTAATGACTTAAATAATAACTTTAATCAAAGCACTAGTGTATTTACAGCTCCTTACGATTGCACACTTAATATAACATATCAAGTAACAGCTATAAACTTTAGCTTAACAACATTCGGCTCTATATTTTTGTTTGCTCAAGGCACACAAATAGGTGAATTTAGCATACCTAGTGCCGACACAAATGACGATACACCTATAACGGCAGAACATGTATTTACAGGTTCGGTAGATTTATTAGAGGGTGATAACGTTACAATGCAGTTCGTAGTTTTTGGAAGTGATGAGGTGACTATATTTAACACAACACCTATACTTACACTAGAAGTTATTGACACTAGTACAAGTCAACAAATAAAGGCAAATAGAGGTAGCATTAAGCTAGCTGACATTATTAAAGATGTTGTTAAGTGTTTTAATTTAACTATAGAGAGTAACGGCAGCAACACGCTAAGAATTGAACCTTACAAGGATTTTATTGGTACTAGTATTATAGATTGGACTAAGAAGATGAGTTCAGCTGAATATGTCGTTGAGCCTGTAGAAATACCTAGGCGTATAGAGTTTAATCATGCAAAAGATGACAAAGACTTTTATCACGGACAGTATCTAAGCAATAACTTTCAAAGATACGGAAGTCAAATCATAGAATTTCCTGTAGACAGTACTGACGTAATGAGTATAGATTTAACAGTATTTGCCGCACCCTTTATTAAGGAGTTAGAAAACACTAATGTAAATCTACAGCATATAGCAGAACTAAGCAGTGAGCTTAGACCTTTTAATCATAAGCCTAGACTTATATTTAAGAATCGTACTAGTATTAATGATTCTTTTAATACTATTGAATATGCAGATAACGGCTCAATAGAGTACACATTATCGACATATAACAATGGCACACCTTATGAAGATGAAGCAAATAATACTACATGCCCTATTACAACGCTAACAGCAGATAGTGATAGCCTTCTGTTCGGCTTTACTAACACAACGTATATACCTACTATAAGCGCAATACCTTTAAACACTCTATATAACAAGTATTGGAGTCAATACATAAATGAAAAGTTCAACACTAGCACAGGAAGGATATACAAAGCTGAATTTTATCTAAAGCCTACAGATATAATGAATTTTACATTTGACAAAATAGTAAAAGTAAACGAACAGCATTATAGAGTAAACAAAATAGAGTATAACACAGATATAAACACTCTAGCTAAAGTAGAATTGATTAGAATATGATAAGAAAAATAAGCAGTATTGACAAAAGAGGTAAAGTATTATTTCAAGATGATAAGGGCACAGGTACTACTACAGGTACAGAGCAAGATTGTTTGTCCTATGGCTTTAAGTTTAGAGCTAATCAATGTTTTTGCTTTGACACTATAAAAAAGCCTAGTGTTGATGACAGACAGTACAAAGGCAACTTAATAACAGGCGCTAGTAGCTTTGCTATAGGTATAGGCAACACTATTAAAAACGGACTTAACAATATAGCTATAGGTTTTGGCAATATAATGAAGAATAACTCATTTAACAGTATAGCTATAGGCAAAAACGCATACACAGAGACATTCGGTGAAATTGCTTTCAGTTCATGCAATACAGCAAACAAAGCTAAATATAGTATTTTGCAGTTTACAGGCACAACGACTAATAACACAGCTACAGAACTGTATCTAGGCGGACATGTAGGTCAAAGACTTCTTATAAATGAAAGTGACGAAAGCGCTTACTACATAGAATCAAAATGTATAATTCTTGACGCCACAAATAATGTAGCCGCAGCAAGACACTCATATCTTGTATACAAGTACGTCAATAACACTTTAACAGAAACAGTAGACGCAGCTTTTTTGACAATAGGTGATAGTGCGTTAAATGCAGTCAGTATATCTTTTGCACCTGTAGCTAGTACACCAGACTACATTGAAGTAAAAGCTACAGGATTAGCAGCTACTACAATAGACTATAATATATCAGTAAATATAACAGAGGTAAGAAATGGCTAACAATAGAACAATAACTAACAGTTATAAGCTTAAAGGCGATATGCTAAACCTAGCATTTGCTACACTTAAAGACATACTGCCAGCTATAACTAGATATAAAACAAAAACAGAAAATAATAGCATAATACTAGGCAAATGGGAAAAGAAAAAGTAATACTAGAAGTAGAGGCAAAAACAGGCAAAGCTGATAAGAGCTTAGAAAAAGTTAAAAAAACTACTAAGGAGACAGGCACAGCGGCTAAAGACGCAGCCCAGCAGTTTACATTTATGGGCGTTAGTATAGGAGGCTTAAAAAATAGCTTTGCTAAAATAATACCTGTAGCAAAAAGTATGTTTAGCACTATAAAAATGGGTATAGCTAGCACAGGTATAGGATTACTAGTTATAGCTATAGGTGCTCTAGTGTCTAATTTTACAGCGACAAAAAAAGGAGCAGAGCAGTTACAGGTAGCTTTTAAAGCAGTAGGGGCTACTATAGATGTTTTAAGAGATAGGGTAAGTAAAATAGGCGGTGCCATTATAAAAGTCTTTAAAGGCGATTTTACAGGAGCGGCAAAAGACGCTAAAAGTGCAGTAACAGGCTTAGGCGAAGAGATACGCAAAGAGACGCAAGCTATGATTGAATTAACGCAAACATTACAAAGAGTAAGAGACGCTGAAAGAGACTTTAGTAAAGAAAGAGCACAAACTAACCAAGAAATAGCTAAAGCTAGAATGTTAGCAGAAGACGAGACAGCAAGCTATGAAGAGCGTATAAGTGCACTACAAAGAGCTAACGAGTTAGAGATTACTACTACTGAAAAAGCTATTAAGTTAATGGAAGAAAAGCTAGAGGCTAAACGAACAGAGGTAAATTTAGGCGAAAGTCTAGCAGAAGACTTAGACGAACTAGCTGCCTTAGAAGTAGAGCTTATAAATATGCAAACTCAATCATTTAGTACACGTAAGCGACTTATGACAGGAGAGGAAACTTTAAGACGTGAATTTGAGGCACAAAAAAGAGCAGACGCTAAAGAAGAGGCAGACAGAATAAAAGCACTAGCAAAAGAAAAAGAAGACAGAGAAAAGGAGCAAGAGAAAATAAGACAAGACGCAGATGAAGCTAGAGCAGCTTACGAACAAGAACAAAGAGAAGCTAGAGAAAAAGCTGATGAAGAGGAAAGACTAAGAGCAGAGGCGTTGGCGGCAGCTAAAATGGATATGGCAAAAGGCACGCTAGACGGTATTAAAGGTATTTTCGGTGAGGAAAGCGCCGCAGGAAAAGCCGCTGCAATAGCACAGGCAACTATAAACACATACGAGGGTATTAGTGCTGCAATAGCCGCAGGTCCGCCACCCTTGAACTTTGCTTTAGCTGCTGTTACAGGTGCAGCAGGTTTTCAAAACATAGCTAAGATAATGGGCGTAGGCACGCCTAAGTTTAATAGAGGTGGTGTAGTAGGTGGCATGGGTACAGGTACAAGTGACAGCATAAATGCAAGGTTATCGAAAGGCGAAAGTGTTATTAATGCTAGAAGTACTAGAATGTTTAAACCTATTTTAAGTGCTATGAATGAAGCAGGAGGCGGCAGAAGCTTTGCAGCAGGTGATGGAACAAGTGGCATGACTCTAGGTGCTGTAAAAGCATTTGTTGTAGCTGATGACATGAGCAAGCAACAAGATAAACTAACTAAAATAAGAAGAAAAGCAACTATTTAAAAATAAAAGATATGCCTTGTAAAAAATGCGAAAACGGAAAATACAGATTTGGTAACGGTAACTGCAAGTATGATACCTTACAAGAGTGCGAACAAGCACACAAAACATACGACATAGTAGAGCTTATAGTAGACGAAGAAAACGAGGCGATAGCTATTGACGCTATAAGCCTAGTAACAGAGCCAGCTATAGAGCAAGACTTTGTATACTTCAATAAACAACACAATTTAACTCTAGCAAAAGTAGACGAAGAAAAACGCTTACTAGTTAGCCCTGCGTTAATTCCTTACAAACAGATATATAGATATGACGCTGCAAAGGATAAAGATTACTACGTTTATTTTACTGAAGAGACAGTAAGAAAGGCAGCAGAGGCTTATATGAAACACCAAAACACTAATAACGCTACAGTACAACACGAAGAAAAAGTAACAGGCGTACATACTATAGAGAGCTGGATAGTACAAGACGAAAACAAAGACAAAAGCAACTTATACGGCTATAACTTACCTAAGGGCACGTGGTTTGTAACTATGAAAGTTTTAAACGACAAAGTATGGGAGCGTATAAAAGACGGCGAGTTAAAAGGGCTTAGTATAGAGGGCTACTTTGTAGACAAAATGCAAACACTAGCTACACAAAAGCTAGCAAAGCCTATAGGCGATATAAACGGCTTACCTTTATACGAAAATAAAGAAGACGCACTACAAGCGGCTAAAGATATGGGCTGTGAGGGTACGCACGAACATAATATAGACGGCACTGTTTACTATATGCCGTGTACTGACCACGAAATAGTAGAAAGTCTTATGGAGTTAATCGAAGACTTAGAGGCTAACGACGTGTGTACTAGCTTTGCTACTTATAACGACTATCCTAAAGGAGCTAGCGAAAATGCCGAACGTGCAATAATAGAAAATGAAGAGCGAGGTAATAAGTGTGCTACACAGACAGGCAAAGTAAGAGCACAGCAACTCGCAAACAGACGTAATATAACTAGTAAAACGGTAAGACGTATTTATAGCTATTTAAGTAGAGCTAAAACTTACAATACTGGCAACTTTGACGACTGCGGAACTATAAGCTATCATTTATGGGGTGGCGACGTTATGTTAAGATGGGCAGAAAAGATTTTAAAAGCCGAAAACGAAACAAAATAAAACTTTTTATATACTAATATAGATAAATAACAAAACACGCTTAAAACGCTTTAAAATGGACTTAAAAACACGTATCAAAGTAGCTCTAGGACTTGACGAAGAGACTACGACAAACGAAGTAAAGCTAATGTTTGAAGACAAACTAGCAGACGGAACAATAGTAGTATCTGAGGCAGACGAACTAGCAGCAGGTGCGGTTATTAACATTTTGTCAGAAGACGGAGTACAAACTCTTTTACCTGAGGGCACATACTCACTAGAAAACGGCATTTCTTTTACTGTAGACGCTAACGGCGTAGTATTAGAGGTAGCTGAAGAAGTAGAGGCTGAGGAAAAAGAAGACGAACTAGAAGAAGAAGAAGACGACACTTACTTAGAGGCTCACGCAGAGTTATTTGCTGAGGTAGGTAGTGTAGTAAAAGAACTTTTAGAAGAGGTCAAAAAAGATATTTCACGTATCACAGCCGAGCTTGACGAAATTAGAGGCGAAAATCTAGCTAAAGATGAAAATATAGCTGAACTACAAGAAGAAAACACTAACTTAGAAAAGCAGGTTAAGGAGCTTAACGAAAGCCCTGCTGAAGAGCCTGTAAATGTATCTAAGTTTAAAAAGAATGTTAAGTTATCGTCTGAAGAGTACGATAAACTTACACCACAAAAGAAATTTTTATATAACTTTAATAACAAATAAAAAATGGGATTAGTAATCACTTCCAGCTCGTATGCTGGCGAACACGCAGGTTTATATATAAACGCTGCTTTAAAACAGGCTAAGTCGTTAGAGTACTTAACTGTTAGAGAAAATGTAAACTATAAAGAAGTTATAAACGTAGCTACAGGTGCTAACTTAGTTAAAGACGCTACTTGCGACTTTAACGAGCAGTCTGCCTCTTTAACGCTTACTGAAAGCGTACTAGAAGTAGAGCAGTTTCAAGTAAACCTAGACGTTTGTAAAAAAACTATGCTAGCTGACTGGTCATACTCACAAATGGATGATTTTGTAGCTTATGCTATTTCTTACTTAGCTTCATCTATTGCTGATAGCGTTGAAACTTCTATTTGGCAAGGTAACACAGGTACTAGTGGTCAGTTTAACGGTTTGCCTACAGGCTCTATGACTGCCTCTACTGCGTCAGGTGCTTATACTGCTGCTAACATTATAGCTAACTTACAGACTTTAGCTGCCGACATTCCAGCTAACGTATATAATACAGACGACTTGTATATTTATATGAATAAAAAGACTTACAGATTTTACCTTTCTGCTATTTCTGCTCTTTCTGCATTTCCTTTTAATCATATGGGGCAATATACTCCTGAGTTTGAGGGTATTAAAATTGCAGTAGCACCTGGTGTAGCTGATAACGTAATGTTTGCAGGTCAAGCGTCTAACGCTTTCTTTGGTACTTCTTTATCTTCTGATTTATCACAAGTACAAGTATTAGATATGAGCGAGATAACAGGAGCTCAAAATGTTAGAATGGTTGCAAGATGGACGGCAGGAGTTCAGGTAGGTGTAGCCTCTGACTTTGTATATCAATCATAATAATAACTAGCTAGTAATGAGTGGGGGCAAAATTGCCCCTGCTCTACATAGCATAAAACTAATAATATGGCGTGCGAATTAACTAAAGGGCGTAGCTTAGACTGCAAATCACAGGCAGGCGGTATATCGGCAGTTTACTTTGTTCAAAAAGACGACGTTATACTTACTAACCCTGAAAGCGGTAATATAACAGACATCGAGTTTGCTGGCGGTGCCTCTACTACATTATATAAGTATGTATTGCCTAGAGGTACAGGCTCTTTTACAGAAACTATCACAGGTAGTAGCGAAAATGGTACTTTTTTCTATGAGCCGTCAGTAACTATTATGTTACACGGTTTGTCTGCTGCTGACCAAAACGAAATTAAGCTATTAGCTCAAAATAGATTAGTAGTTTTTGTTCAACTTAACCAAAGATTATCTACAGGCGGACACGATGTTATTTTGTGTGCAGGTGCAGAAAATGGCTTAGAGCTTACTACAGGTACTGCTGCTAGTGGTGCTGCCTTTGGAGATATGAACGGCTATAATCTAACACTTAGTGGTATGGAGCGTTTTCCAGTATCTATAGTAGCTGATTATACTTCTAGTCCTTTTGATAACACAGCCTTTAACAGTGGCTCTGCTATCACTATAGACGATAACTAGAATAAAACTTAAAATATATTAAGAAAAAGGGGCTTTTTGCCCTTTTTTTTTTACTAATATGAAACAAAAAGCTAGTTTTATATATATTATAGTATGATTAAGTTTACTAACGATACTATAAATACTTTTAAGTTATCTATTTCTGATAATAGAAAAGTAGCTAGCGGTACTACGGCTTATTGGTATATGGAGCTTACAAACGATATGACAAAAGTAAAAAAGTTTGTAAACTGTGCTCCTTTAGGTGGGCATACGGCAAGATTTATAACTTTAAGAATAAACGAGCCTGTAGCTTTAGACTTAGTAGAACAGGGCTTTTATACATATAAAGTATATGAAACGTCAAACGCTGCCTTAGATATTAGTAACTACGAAAGCACACTAACAGATAGCGATATAGTACATAAAGGTAAGCTATTCTATGACGACACGGCTAACACAGAGGTTAGCTATACACAATACACACCAACAAATAACACAAACACAACTAATAATAACACAATATATTTAACTATTTAAAATGGCATATAAAAATAATACACAGCTATTAAGAGAGCAACTAGGTAAAGAGGGTAACGTAGAGGTATTTACAACTGCACCACAGACAGAGAACTTTTACGCTGTGCACTTTGTAACAGAAAGCGTTATAAGTGCAATAACTATAACAGGAGGTAACGGTGAAAGTGCTTTACAGACTACTATACCTGCTGGCACGGTTATATTTGCTAATATCACAGCTATAACATTAACTAGCGGTGTAGCTATAGGTTACTACAACTAATGAGACTAAGTAACAGTTTAACATTAAAAACTAGAGTATCTAGTGCATTTTCAATAGGTGGTTTGTCTAGTTTAGTACATTGGTTTCCTTTTAATACTGACCAAGATTTAAACGGAAGTAACGTTAGTGCGTGGGATGACAAAGGAAGTGCTGACAATGACTTAGTGCAAACAGACGCTTCAAGACAGCCACCAAAAAACGTTGGGGAGTTAGATTTTAGCGGTGCTACTACTCAACTACTATTTGAAAGTGATGTAAGTTTAGAAAGTTTTACTATTTGCTTTGCATTAAAAGCTGGTAGCAATAACGCAGAAACTATACTAGGACATTTAAGCGTAGGTAGCACAGTATTAAGACTAGGACAAGGCGGTAACGCAAAAAAAATACGTATACAGTATACAGATAGCTCTACATTTTTACACGATATTACTGCTAGCACTGACTACCCAACGCCTGGCACTGAATATGTATTAACTATTACTAGAGATACTACAGGTGCGTTTTCTACAAATAACCAAGTAAAAACATTTGTAAACACTACAGAAAAAACTAGCACAACTTTTACTGGTGCTGGTACGTCTAACTTTATATTTAACAAGGTAGGCTCACACGGTGCACAAAGCAACCCTTTTGACGGCTCTATACACGAAATAGTAATTTTTAACGAGGCGTTATCTACGTCAGACTTAAATAACGTAGTAAACGACATAAAGACTAGAAACGGCATAAGCTAATGATATACTATACAAGCACACTAAATAGCTGCGAAAATTTAAACAAAAAGCAGAACGAATTTTTAAACTACCCAAATGATAAGGGTACTTTAAGATATGATACGCCACACAATTTGCAAAACACTAAAAAATATACTTTGTGTATTGATGAAGGTTTTTATAGTACATTGACAGACACACAAAAAAGCAAATGTACTACCGAAATGCCACAGGGCTACCAGTGGGAATATAACGACTAATAAAATGAAAGATAGATTACAAACTATACAGCTTACTAATGTAGTACAGCCGACTGTTAAGGAAGTAGCTGGCTTAGACTGGGTACAATATGGCGACAATACATATAAAAACCTATTCCCTACGTATCTAATAGACTTATATAATAACTCTGCTACACACGCTGCTATAGTAAATGCTACAGCAGCTATGATAGCTGGCGAAGACTTGTTAGTAGATGAAAATAAAGACTTAGCACAGTATGTAGAGATAAAAAAAGCACTAGCTAACATAAATAGCAAAGAAACAGCACACGAAGTGCTAGTAAAGTGTGCTTTTGACTTAAAACTACAGGGCAGTTATGCTTTAAACATTATATGGTCTAAAGACCGTACCAAAATAGCAGAGATATACCACATACCTGTAGAGCAGTTAAGAGTAGGTACTCCTGACGATAATAACAAAATAAAAGATTACTATATAAGTGCTGACTGGTCGCAATATCGTAAAAAAGAGTATACTCCTAAAAGGGTAGCAGCTTTTAATATGCAAGACAGAAGAGAGGCTAGTCAAATACTATATACAGGCTTATACAGCCCAGCTATGGAGATTTATTTCACTCCTGACTATGTTGCCTCTACAAATTGGGTAGAAATTGACAGCTTAACGGCAGACTACCATTTAAACAATATAGCTAACGGCTTTAGTGGCTCATATTTTATAAACTTCTCTAATGGCATACCAACAAAAGAGGAGAGAGAACGTATAGAGCAACAGATAAAGCGTAAATTTACAGGTGCTAATAACGCTGGCAAGTTTGTACTTACATTCACAGAAGACGGACAAGAAAAGCCTGAAATAGTGCCTATCCAGGTGTCAAACGCTGACAAACAGTATACAGTACTAAATGAGCTATGTATACAAAACATAATGATAGGGCACAGAGTTACTAGCCCTATGTTACTAGGCGTTAAAACAGAAGGACAGCTAGGAGGTCGTAACGAACTTACGCAAGCGTACGAGCTGTATATGAATACAGTAATAAAACCATACCAAAACAACATTTTAAAGACGTTTAAGAAGCTTTTAGCTGTTAATGGTATAGTTACACCATTTAGCATTAAAAACGTGTCTCCTATTAACTCTTTATTTGGCTCTGACGTACTTAAAGACGTACTAACACAGGACGAAATAAGAGAGCAGGCAGGTTATGACGCTTTAGCTGATAATGAGCAAAGCGTTACAGAAGAGGTAGAGCTAGCAAAACAAACGCTACTAGACAAACTGCTTACAGAGTACGGAGAAGACGAAGACCTAGAAAACTGGGATATAGTAGACGACGCAGACGCTGAAGGAGAGCACGAAGACTTTGACTTTGAGTATAACTTAGAAAAGCTAGAGCTAGCTACTACAGGTAGGTCGTATCCAAAGGCTAAAAGCGAACAAGACGGCACAGACAGAAAAGGTAACTTATACAGA
>VTLG01007809.1_pt1 | contig 27388 bp, 9 predicted proteins | sample 4694571 | NCBI WGS metagenome assembly VTLG01 (sample SAMN12604809, study PRJNA352737) | marine metagenome | biome: ENVO:00000447; feature: ENVO:00000209|ENVO:00000569|ENVO:01000036; material: ENVO:00002151; isolation source: viral sequences binned using virsorter ...
CAGTAATTTTTAAATCTGTAAATGTATTTGGTGCAACTTTAATAGCAGCTTCAATTGTTGCTGTAGTTGTTGAATCAAGTGATGAAATATTTTGAAGTTCTCTTGCACTACTGATTACTTGTGTGGAACCTATGCTAAGCGATAATACACTTGTAATTCCAGAAACATTTAATCCTCTTAAAATATCAACAGCAGCATTAATATCAAGTTCATTTGAAAATGTTGCTATTCCAACAACTTTAAAATCTTGTCCTACATTTAAATTCTTTCCTACTCCTACACCACCACTAACAAGTACAGCTCCAGTAGTTGATGATGTAGAATCTACAGTTCCTGCAAATGTTGTTATTCCAGTAGCACTACCACCACCAGTAAAAATTAAACCATCTGTATCGATGGTATCAGTCATATAGAATTTTTCATCAGACAAATTCCAAACAAGAAGTTGTCCATCTAAAGTTTTTCGTGTAGAATCAACGTCAGTTAGATTAGTTATTCTTGTTGGTGGCGCTGAAGCGTTGGATAATACACGAATTACATTTTGAGATCCAATTCTATCGTTTATCGTTGGCATTACCTCGTTACCCCGGCTCGTACTAGTGCTGATCCTTCAACAGCTTTATAATCTTTTCCACTAGTGGTTATTTTCACATCAAATACATGTCTTCCTGGCTTTAATTTTAAAGTTTTAGCAGCCGTCATTGAAATGGAAATAATTCCTCTATCTGGTTGAGATATTGTTGTCCCAAAAGCAACAGCAGTAGAGCTTGTATAACTCTTTCTTAAGTGAGCTGTTGAAGCAGCTCCGACTAAATTCAGAGGTTCATTTGTTCTGGTATCCTCTAGTTGAAAAGAGGTATCAAAATCATAACCTTGTTCGATTGTGATGTTAGATACGTATACTGCCATTATTCAACCAAGTATTATATTATCTTTAGATATTTATATTCTTATCCATTGTCAATAATTTAAGAAGAGATTTAATTTCATCAATATCAGTTTTCATTTTTGCCATTTCTTCTTTTTGGACTCTATTTTTTTCTAATGAAAACACATATTGATTATATGCCGAAGAATCCGTATTTATTATGGCACCACTTATTTCATCACGATATAAATTTTGATGCCCCTCTACTTTAATCATCTTACTGCAATTGTCCTTAATTCTTTAATTCTTGGAGGAGTTGCTTGATTAGTACCAGACATTACGATTTTAATCGTATATCCAGTAAATAATTCAAGATTATCCGCAGTAAATTCATATTCTAAGAATTCATTACTTAAACTAGCAGGAACAAAACTGTCTGGTAGTCCACTATTCTTAGACTCATCAATAACAGCAAATCCACTTTGTTCTGTATCCTTCAGATTATCATATCCTGGGAATAATTGGAATGTTTGCTCAATTTCACTAGAATCTGCTTTTATTAAGTTATAAAGAACTCTAAAATCAGCAGAAGAATCTCTATATGCAGTTAATAATACTTTCAGAGATGTTGCTGGATTAGCTAAGTCTACTGTATTTGACACATATACAGCAGCATGGGGATCATCTAAAATTGAATTAACTCTACTATCAACACTATAATCTAGAATTGGTTTATCTAAACGGCTAATTCTAAATTCTGTTAATGCTTCATCAAGATATATTATAGGAGAAAGATTGGAATTACTCGAAGTTAAAGTTATTCCAGTTGTGAATGATTTATTTCTTGGTAAATTATTCAAATAAGTATTTTCATTTATTTGTGAACATACTATTCTTGATGTATTGAATATATTCAATACATTAATACCAAGAGGTTCAAATCCTTCATCATTAAATGAACCTTCTGTTCCATCAACACTCGTACCACTAATACTTCTAACTGTTGCATTTACAGACGTAGCAGAACCAGGAGTAAGAATACTATATGTGGGAATCACAGAATTATAGAGAATATTCTCTGTTGCTTTAATATTAGAACCTCCGGTAGATTCCTCATTATTAAATGAAAGTTCTGGTATTCCATTACCAGTATCCAAATCAGTATCTCTATCAACACCATTAGATGATCTATCGATAGTAATATGGTAATCATCAATACCAATAGGTTCAGAAATAGTATGAGTTTGATTTATTCTTCTGAGAGAAACTCCATTTAATTCATACTTATAAACTAAAGTATCAACATTATGGGAAGAAACAATTGTTGAATCTATTGCTCTACCATTACTAGCAATGGAAAGAGTTCCGGAACCTACACTATCGTACTTAACAATTTCATTTCCAACTTTTATATAACCTGGATTATTTGAATCCACAGTTATTCCTTCAAAAGTTGTGAAATTAGTAGTACTTGCTACACTAACACTAGTTGCTTCATCAAGAGTTAATGATCCTGCTAATGTAGTTGGTGCTATAGTTGATTCAATATCACTTAATGTTACTTTATTAGTATTTGAATACATACCATGATTAAAGTGCTCAACTTTCATCAGATTTCCAGATTCTACTCCACCAGTTGCAGTAGTTGATCGTATTGTAGTAGACGCAGCAGATACTATAGTACCAGAATCATTATAGTAACTTACAGCAGCTCCTACAGCAAATGATTTACCAGATCCATTTGCACCTAATTCACCTTGTATATTGGAGACATATAAAGTGTCTATATCTGTTGATATTCCAGTAATAGTAATCCTTGCCGAATCTCCAGTCTGACTAGTAACAGTTGAAGTTACAATACCAATAACATCACCAACCTTATATCCATTTCCTACTGGTGGTATAGAATCTCCACTGCTGGCAAGAGAAATACCAGTAATTGCTCCAGTATTTGCATTTATACTACTGATATTTAATTTTAATCCAGTACCACCTCCAGTAACATTAAATGTATCTACTGAAGAATCTACTTTATAATTAGTTCCACCCTCAGTTATTCCTAAAGTAGTTACAGAACTTCCTCTACCGACAATAATAGCAGAACCTCCTTTACCACCCTGTCCAGCAAGTTTTCTACCTGCTGTTAATATACCAACTAAAGTAGGATGACCACCAGCAATAGTAGTAATTCCAATAGTAGCAGATTTTGGTAAAGTTCTTATGGCATTTCTACCTAAATTTGGAACATATCCATTACTATTATCTAAAGTTGGATTATAGAAGAATGCAGTTCCTGTTGTAGAAGTAAATGATGCTTTATATAATTTGAATTTTAAATCTTGATATTGGTTAGCAGACCATATAGAACCGTTTTGAGATTTAAAGAGACTTCCAAGAGCAAATTGTTGTGTATAACGAACAGTTTCTACATCTGGGAGTGATTGAGTACCAACAGTCCTTTCACCCATAGTAGCAGTCCACAGTTCATATTCATCACTATTAGCAGAAATAATCACAATCGCATATTCTGCATTTGGTGGCAAGAAAATTGGTTCTGGGAATGTAACTTTAGTAGCAACTTCTCCAGTATCTGATGTTTGTATTGCTGCTACAGTATCACCATCAGCGTTTGTAGTGGTCGGTCTTAAAGTAACAGAACTACCTAAAACAGTTCTGGTAGGTGTTCCTAATAATGTAGTTCTAACCTGAACTACACAAGGGGCATTACCAGGATCTACTTTAGCAAAATATAAATCAACAGCAGTCAAATATGCTCCATTAATATCATCACTAGTATCAAAATCCGAAGGTGCTTCTACATTTCCACCAACCACAAATGTTTGTGCTAATGGATCACTATATCTTTCCGTCACAATAACACGATCTCTCATTCTTATTGCTAATCGTGCACTAGCATCTGTAGTTAAATTAGTTGTAGTTGTAGTTGTTAGATTTCTGGTAGTTGTTGTAACTTCATTTTGCCATTGATTTAATGTTCCATCAGCAGTATAATTTGTTTCTCCAAAAGAAACTGAATTACTTCCAGGAAGTCCAGGATCATTTGTAGAACTTGAAGTTATCTTAAAGGTCTTTGTTCCTGTTTGAACTCTTACTGAAGGTACAGGACTTGAGTGTGGATCTCTTAAGAAGAATGTACCATTCAAGTCTCCATAATTATCACTAATCAATCTTAAATCTTTTACATAAGCAATTGCACCACTAGTTTGACCAACCAACTTCATTCCTTTAATAAGATAACCAGAATATAATCCTTGTGCCTCTTGTGATAATGAAGCAGTATCTATGTTTAAAGTTTTTGATGATTGACTATAAGATGCTGGTACAGATTCATCTCTAATATATGGATTAACATTATATACAGAATCTGGATTATTAAATGATCCAAATTTATGATTAGAAGTAGCAACTCTAAATGAAATATAATTTGTTGGACCAAAAGCACCACTAAAATTAGTTTCAATAGATCCTATTACAGTTTCTCCAACTTCAAATGATCCACTCTGGGTACCATAATTATCTAAAGAAGAACTATTTGCAATTTCAATCAGTTTTGGAGTAAAATCAACACCACTATTACCATCAAGGAATTGATAAAATCTTGTAAAAGGTTTTAAATTTGATATCCTAAATTCAGTATTTCTAGACCTCATAAAGGTCTCATCTGTTGCTGATATTAATTCATTTCTAGTATTAATATCATCAAAACTTATAGTATCGGTATTAGTAGCAGTAGAAGTACTTCTACTTCTAGCTCTAAGTCTTCTAACTTCTCTATTAGTCCACTCAACGAATGTACGTGAATTTCCTCCTTGACCTCTTGTTTCCCGCCTTGTATTAGTAAATCTAGCTTCCCCCAAATTCAATCTTATTCTACTTGTAAGATTTTGAGTAATAGACCTAGATCTGTTGGTTGTAACGTTAATATTCCTATCAGGAAGTTGAATAGTTCTAACCCATGTATCAACCTCTGGATTTAATCTAACAGTTCCAGTATATACAACAACATTAAATGGGTTTACATTTTCTACAGTTGTTGCAAATGGTTGCTCAATCCAATCTATTTCATCATACTTTAAAGTTACTGATTGTCCTGTCTTTTGTATATTGGGATCTAATAATTCAAAATTATCAGTAAGATCTAAATTCTGATCTGTAATACTTGCAGAAGGAACAATTTGAGACTTAAGAGAATTCCTAGCAATAATTGGTGTTATTTCATTTGCTACTGGATTAACTTCAACAGAAGATAATGTTCTATCAATTAATGAAGAATCTTTAAATGGATCAACAAAAAATCCACTCTTAAATCTATTTCTTCCATCAGCATCCTGAATTTGAAGAGCTTGTGTATTCAATTCCAATAATGATAGTGTAGTTACTTCTTCTAAATTCTCTACTCTATCCTCAATATCTCCAATATCTCTCATAGTATATCTTCTATTATCAACTAATGATAAAGAAGCATTTTGAGGATTATAAAGATATGGAGGAAGATTTATTGTTGCAATTTCCAATAAAGCATCATTTTTAATAGGTGCTTTCGGGAATCTAGCAGATATACCTTTCTCAACTATAAATTCACCATACTTATTTAAATATAATTTATCAACTCTTGGTAAATAATAATCATATCCTATTATAGAAGATTCATCAGAAGATAATAATAATTTAGGACCGTTTGATCCATCAATATCTCTTGAATTAAAATCAAATGGAGAATCAAAACTAGTAGATGGATCAAATATAGGAACTCTAGGTCTAAAATCGAGAGTATCAGATGCTCTTATTTGAAAAGGTCCAATATTTGGAATATCTTGACCAAATCTTTCTTTATCATAACTCAATACTGTAAATACATCACCATTATCACCAGATGGTACAGAATAATAATCAAATACTACTAATAATCTTCTAGTTGGTTCTGGAGCACCATGCTTTTTAATGAGTCTAGAATAATCATAATACTGTTCTTTTTGTCCTTTATCCAAATCATATGAATCTAGAACATTTTTATAATTTCCTAAAGTAATAGTTTCAACTTCTGTTACTATATTTGATTCTTCAAATGTAACTGTTTCTCCAACTTCAAATGTATCTCCAGTCAAATAAACAATTTCTAAAGTATTAGCTGTTGGTGTAGAAACAACTCTAGCTACAGCATTACTTGTACCCCCTATTACATTTTCACCAATCACAGCATTTGTATGGACACTTGCTGTTGAAGTAAATAATACTTTATCTAAAGTTGGATCTGAAGTATCAAGAGATTCATAAACTGACAATACCTTTGCAACATCAGGATAATTTAAACATATTTCTTCATCCTGAACTCTTAAACCATATTGAACATTATGAGATAATCCATCAACAACTGAAGTATTAATTCCAGTTCCTGATTTTTCATACTTAGAACGTGTTATACTAACTTGTTGACTTCTATTATATTGCTTTACTTTACTTTGTACCCCATATTTTTGAAGAGTTGTATTAACAACAACACTAGATTGTGAAACTCTTAGACCTCTAATAGTTACAACATTACTAGTTAAATCAAAAGTATCACTTGTAATAGTTCCTGCTATGCCAGTAGAATAATAAACTCCATATCTTTCTTGATCAAAAGATGAATATGCTGCACTACTAATTCCTGAAGACGCAAGATCAAAAGTTAATACACCAGCAGAACTTGTTGATTCTCCTGTTAATTGTTCAGAAACTGTTAATGTAGAATTTAATAGATTTACAGAAGAAACATTCGAGTCTGGTATTTCAGCATATAATCCCCCAGAATCACTAATAACTGGACCCATAGCAAATGGAGTAACTAAAACATCTGATGTTCCAGTTAATACAGAACCATCATAAACACCAGTAACTGCAGCACCAGCACCTATTGGACTTAATTCTATCGATAAACCATCTGTTGCAACAGCAGAAACTCTATTATATGTTTCTGTGCTAAATCCAGGTCTTTGATAAGAAATAATAGTATCTGTTCTTATTCCAGTAAACAATCTTCCAGCAGCAGTTACAGTCGCAACACCACTAAGTATAGGTGGAATTGTTATTTGATTAATTCCACCAGGCATTGAGAATTTTGTACATACCGTATCAGCACTAAACGCTGGGAATCCAGTACTAGTACCCTGAGTTACTGATTTAATATTTTGAGTTCCATATTCAACAAAACTACTAATTGTTCTTGCAGCATCTATCCCATTGATAGTTATTTGCTCCCCTTTAGCAAATTTACCAGAAGTTTCTCTTATATTAATAAAAGCAGTACCACCACCTGCATCAACAGCATATCCACTAGCACCACTACTCTTACCCTTTATATAAGCAGTACTTGGAAGATCCGTAGCATCTACACTTTGATTTAAAGTTAATTTTGTATAAGTCTGAATATCATATAATCTTAAATCATATGGAGTAGAACCATCAGTATATGCTGCATCAGTAAGATTACAAGTATATACTCGTGCATCTCCTATTTTAGCAGGACTATCACCAACTTTTCTGTTCCAAAGAGCACATTGTGCTTTATGTTTTGCTACTCCAGTTATATTATTAATTCTTACCAAATGTCCCATTTCAAATGGAACTGATACATTAGGAACTTCTTCAGTATCTCTTGGTTTATCAACATCAATAATTGTTGTACCTACTTTCTCAACATCATATCCCCTAACATAAGCTTTTCCTGGAGATATTTTCAAACACATTAAATCATCAGTAGGAATATTTCCTTCTTCAGTTTTTTCTGTATCAAAGAATACACCATTATTCCCCAATCTATTATTTAATGAATTATGTACTGTTGGATCAAATGGTTCTACTGCATAATCTCCTGATTCATCATAAGTCCTTTCTGCCAAATAATCACGAATTTTATTATATTGAGTTTTTGTATTGAGTTTTTGTATTTTTCCTTCTTTTAATCTAAGAAGTTCAACAAAATCTGTATCATTAACGTCAGTTAATAACTTCTTAGTTAAAGTTAAATTAATTTTAAATCTATCAGCACCTGGAGCAGCATAATTAGAAAATCCTTTTGCATTGTCATATAAAGAATCATCATCTTTTGCATTAATTATCAATTCATCAATCTTAAGTCCAACTCTATATGAAGGAGTATTGGTATAATAATCTAAAATTAAAGTTTTCTGAGATACATTTACAAAAGATCCTCTAATAAAATAAACACCCTTCCCAATTGAAGCCGCAGATCCTATGGATGTTGCATCTGATGCAATTAATGAAGCTAAAGGTGTTCCAGCAGTAATTGTAGTATTTCCATAAGTTACATTCTCATCACACGTTAATTGCTCACCATCTTCAAATTGAGTAAATGTAAAATCACTAGAAGAATCCAAATATTTAACATATATTGTTAATTCATCAACATTAACACCATCTACCAATTCCACATGCTGAACTTTTGCAGTAGTATTTGATGTTTGTCCTGTTATTTTCTTACCAATAAAATTCTTAATATATAAAGCAACATCTACTCCAGAATTTGTTGAGTTTAATTTTACAGAATAAAATTGACCATCAAAAGCAATATTTCCTGGAAGAACGACAGATCCTTCTTTAAATATATGACTACCAAAAGATTCTACTTGATTTTGTAATATAGATTGTAAAGTCGTTAATTCTCTTGCTTGGACTGGATATCCTGGTCTAAACAGCACCTTATAAAAATTCTTCTCAGAATCAAAATCATCATAATAGGGACTAATATTTAAATTTGTTTTTTGTGCCATTTTTCGTTAAAATTCCAAGATAATTTTTACGTCTTCTTTTTGTCGGGAATCTCGTTCTACCAAAGGTCGATTATCGATGTAAATAATATCACCCGTCTTTTTATTTATCTCTGGATCTGCAAGTCCATCTGTAAAAGTTACCCCCAAATCTATCTCTTTTGATCCTATAGTAGTTTTAATACCAGAAAATCCAGTATCAACCGAACCTGTAAATGGAGAAATGGTGCTAGATGAGGATTCAAATGCTAATACTTTACCACCACTACTAACATCATTCCAATCAGTATGATTTTTATTATTTCCAAAATACAAAGATCGATCCTGGAAGTATTTTAACACTTTAGTTTCACTATCATATGATGCCACATATGCTTCAGCAGCACCTCCTGTAACTGATTGTGTCATAGCAGAACCAACAACTGGAGTGGAATTAACAGAAGTAAGTCTTATTGCACCAAGAGATGAATAATCACTTCCTGTAAAAATTGTAGTTGCAGAATATTGTTGTGGATTCTTTATAATTCCTACTTGAGAAAATTTTGTATCTGTTGGAAAATCCTTAGTAGAATCATCAAATCTTGCATATACTAATACTTTATCAGTACCCAATTCTGCGTAAATATCATATCCATGTCCATTAGAAGGTGGAATAATAGGTATTAATTTAGCTGGATTTGCAATAGTAGTTCCTGCTGGTTGAAGTGATCCTAAATCAACAATCCCAAAGGTATATCCAGTTCCACCAGAAGTAACTTCGGCAGAAGTTATTTCTCCAGTTCCAGCATCTACACCAATCGATACCTTACCTCCAGTACCATCACCAAGAATATTAACAACTCCTGCACTATAATTCTTTCCACCATCTTCAATATATATTTTCTTAAGTTGATTTAAATTAACTGTAGAATCACCTGCTTCTCTAACATTTTGTATTTGCGTATCTGTTGATGTACTCCAATCATTTGGAACAACGACATATTCAGTAGAATCAAATTTTATAATATCACTCGGAGAAACTGTAAATAGATATTTCCAGATATAACCATCACCACTAGTTCCAGCAGCAGATGGTTCTAAATCAGTAAATGTTGGTTCATCTTTAGATACTCCACCTTTAAGACTTGAACCAGATGATCCATTACTTATACAAATATAAACTCTAAAATCACTATTAAGTACATAGTAATTGGCATCATATAATCTACTTGTATTGGAATTTGGTGCCGGATTTTCAATATCATAATCATGTCTATACATATCATAACGAGTATTAGTAGCCCAAGAAACTTTTCTTATAAGTCTTCTAACATTAGCACTACCAATTTTCTTGCCAAATAAGGCAGTATCTCTATATTGTGTAGAGTATTGAAGATTATCAGTTGGAACTGGAGTATTAGTATCCCACAAACTTTCGGATGTTGTCCTACCAAATCCAGCATTTCCAGGATTAGGTAGACCTAAAAATACATAATATGAATTACTTGTATTCAAGACAGAATCTACAAAATTGCCAGCATTTGATATTCTAAATTGATCTGTTACGACGGCAGCCATATTAATAGTTTTTTAGATATTTATAAGAATTTTATGAAGAAGTATTATTAAGTTTTCTTAGGAAGTGCTCCAGTATCTCTTATACCAGTACCTCTTCTTTGAATTGTTGGGAATGTTGTCAATCCAACATCAACAGTATTTCCAGTTACTGCTATAGAAACTGGTGAACTAGACCTACTAATTCCAGCAAGTCTTCCCCAAGAGAATTTACCAACTGGATCTGTTGAACTTCCAGTACTAGCAAGTCCAACAACATTTGTACCAGAATCTATATAACAAATAATAGATCCAGCAGCACCAACATTTGATATCTCTTGAATCATATAAACATTATCAGCAAATGTTGTTCCAACTCCAACTATTGATAAATCGTTAGAAGCAACTGATGTTACACCACTACCAACTCGTGTATCATAAACATAAATTGGATATCCAATATTTAAATTAGTATAATTGGTAGTATCACGATGTAATTCAAATTTAATAGCATGAGTTGTTAATCCAGCCGCATTACATGTACTAATACCAGTGACAATTCCAGCAAAGCCTTGAATAACATCAATACCTGTTACATTTTCATATACTGGATTTGGAAGTGAAACAATTACTTTTGGAGCAACTGTATATCCAAATCCTATATTACTAATAGTAATTCCACTCACAGTTCCTCCAGCAGAAACGGTGGCAGTTGCTGTAGCAGTAGTTCCAACACCAACACCAACTTCCAATGGAGCAGCAATTGCTACAGTTGGTGTAGATGTATATCCACTACCTCCCGTAATCATAAATCCACTGACAGTTCCTCCGGCAGAAACCGTGGCAGTTACCGCTGCTGCTACCGGATTTGTAGTGCCACTAACAATTATTCCAGCAAAATCAGTAGCAGAATCATAATCAAAGAGATCTGCATCTTCAACAAATAATTCAGTATCACTAGATTCAAGTGTATAAATGACTTTTGCTGTTGGATATACTAATGATTCAATCGAATCTCTATCTTTATAAACTATCTCACCATTAAGTACTCTATCAGTCTTTTGTTTTATCCAAGATAATGGTTTATAGTTAATTTCATCTATTCCTTGATCAATATACTTATTAGTTTCAAATTTATCCGAGTATGATAAATCAAATACAGTTCTCTTATCCTGCGTTATAGTTCCATCAATACTATTATTCTTAAATACCTGTACAACATCTCCTCTTTCTATAGTCTGATTGATACTAGTTACTAATTGATCATCAACATTCCTAGTTCCTCTATAGAAGAAAACATCTATATTATCTTCAACTCTTGGAGCTCTAACAAAACTAAACGAAGTTCCACCATCAAATACATATGCTACATCAGGTTCTTGAACTATTCCATTAATAACAACTAATAATGCATTAGTTAAATCAACTCTACTACCTTCTTCTTTTTCAAAACTAAGTAATTCGTCATTATAATATATTGGGAATCTGGTTCTTACACCATCTTGATAATTTTTAATAGAATCAATATAATCAAGTTCACCAAATTGCCAAGCAGCAAATGTATCTTCAAATACATCATTAACAGTTAATTCATATTTTGATATAGCATTCTGCAATGTTCTATGAGTAACCAATCCAACTGGTGTGAATACATCACCTTGTCTGAATGCATATCCATTTCTAGATATATCGAATGAAGATACCTCATATGTATCTGATGCTATTCCAGTAGTTGAAGCAGCACTAACTGCCAAATCTAATAAAAGATTAGTTCCAGTATCAGTTCCAGCACCTGTTGATAATCTTGATATTCCTTCAATAGTAAGATTATCATACCTTGGTTGAGAAACATATATTTCTGGATTTCTATAACTTGAACCTGCAGAAACAATATTAAATGTTAATGCACCACCACTTCCATTAGGAGATTTACCAACATTTACTGTAAATAAAGTAGTTGATGCAACAGTTTCAACCCCCAATACTTTACCATCAGTCCAGTGGAATGGATCAGTTGTTCTTGGATATGTGTGAAGAGTACTATGACTATCTTGAGCACATGTAAATGTTAAAGATCCTGTAGCAAATCCAACAAAACTATTTGCCTTCTTAATAGCATTGGTGGCAGTTCCACCAGTATAGGTATGAGCATAATTTCCTGCAGTGCTTATACCAACCTGCATTTCAAATGTATGAGTAGTAGCATTAGCAATTTTTATCCACTTATTACTAATTGGATCTGATGATCTTGGATAAGTATGACTACTAACACCACCATCTAAAGTACATGTAAATGTAAGTGAATTATCTACAATCTTCACATACTCACCAGTACTAAATCCATGAGATGATGAAGTAACTGTCATTATTCCTGTTAAAGGAGTATAAACAGCAGCAGTTATATTTTTAGTAGTTTCTGCACTAAGACTATGTGTTCCAGTCGTTTTAATCGTCAATACACCAGTAGAGGGAACATATGTGGTGTCAGTTGTTGCACTAAGATTGCCAGGTGTGCCACTAAGTCGTCTAATACCATTAGTTGCAGCACTTACAAAGGTATGAGTATTAACTCCAACTGGATGTGCGTGTATAATTGCACCATTACCACTAGATGCGGCACCAACATTAACAGAAAGAGTATCAGCATCTATTACAGTAATTGGTAAATTTACTGAACCACCTGCAGGATCACTAGATCTTGGATAATTATGGAATGTTTGATGATCATCTCTGGCACAAGTGAATACTAATGAATTCTGAACAATCTGAACATTACCACTACTTCTTCCATGACTAGGAATAGTTAAGGTCAGTACACCGGTGTCTGAGGCATATGCAACATCTGTAGGTGTAAATGGACCTCCAGTACCAGTAACAGCACCTGTTGCTGCTCCTATAAAGGTATGAGCGTACCCTACATCTCTTATTGATACTCCAATAGAAACTGCATCATTATATCCAGAACCGTATGTAAGATCTCCATACCATGCGAAAACTGTTCCTTGTCCAACATACATGTGTGGAATAGTGCTTATACCTACATTTGCAGTGAAAGTATTTGTTGAATTAATTCCAGTAATTGCAAATGGTCTATCATTAGCAGCATCTGGGAAAATAGTTGTTGTTACACCAGAATGTTCAGTACCATACCCTACTGCCCCTGCAACAGCACTTGCAAATGTATGTTTGCTGATTGTACCAATACCAGCATTAATCGTGATTGTAGTAGAACCTATAGAGGTTATAGGAGTGCTTATACCAGCAATAGGATCAGTTCCAGCACGAGGATAACTATGAGTACTACCATAAGAATCCTTATCACACTTAAAGACTAATGAATTATTCTTAAGACGAATTCCTTCACCAACAGACAGATTATGATCACCAATTGCCAGTGTTAAATCACCTGTTACTTCATTATAATCAGCACCAGAAACATCAAATGTACCACGACAAGTAAAGTGAAGTCCAACCATCGTTACTTCATTTACAATACCAAGTACAAGTCCATGTGGTTCTACTGTTGTAACCTTTAATAAACCTGTTGTATTGGTATAAGATGCTGTACTAATGGCAAGAGAAGATGGAGGTGAAAATGCACCTCGTGATTTAGGATATGCTGTCGTTCCAATACCAACAATACCAGTAACAGCACCTAAACTATTAACTTGAGGTCTTACTTGTGCACCAACAAGAGGAGCATATCCCAATCCTCCAGAAGATCCAAGAGAAACAATGACACCACCCCTTGGTAATTGATTTCTATTTACATCAGATTCTGATATATAACGAGTTCCATCTGTAGAAGTAATACCACTAAAGATAAGAGTTGATACTCCTGCTACATTTGATTCTGGATCTATTATACTAAAATTATTTTCAGGATTGTTTATAGTCGTTGGGGTTTGGAATACACCATTAATAACCACAATTCCATTTCCACCAGTACTTCCAATTCCAGCAGTATTTGCTCCACCAACAGTTAATGTAAATGTTCTACCAATACCAGTAAATTGATCTGAAAGATCATCATATACTTGATTAGTGTCATAATTTTCTCTTAAAAATACTCTTCCACCAAAATCTGATTTTGGATAAGGTAGATTACTAGAATCTCTTGTAATTTGAGAATTTCCTCTAGGTGCTTCAGAGAAGTGTATATTTTCACCAACAATATTAAATGATCCCTTATATAATCTGGCAGTTGACGTATCTGAATGAGATGTAGCATCTGATCCAACAAATCCTCTCTCAACTTGAACTATAGTAGATGCTCCTGCTCCTGTTATTGGTCCAACAGCAGTTGATGCCAATCCAACATTCTCAACCTTAACATATTCATCATTTATTTTTAAAATATCATTTGCAGCTAACGTACTTATTCCACTTAAAGCAAATATTGTAGTTCCTTTACCAATTGAACCTCCAGCATTTCCAGATAATGTATATGAAATAGGAGTAAATGTTAATGGATATTGAATTATATTATCAATAGTAATAATTGTCTTTGAATTAGTTTTAGACATTGCTAATTCATGAGCATTACCCTCACCAGAAGATCCAAAGGAAACATTTGTTCCTGCCATCGCATTACTATGTGATGTCGCAATTTTAAAGTTATCATCATCCACTCTAATTGCATAAACAGTTGATGGTATGACAGTACCAGTACTGTCAGTCATAGCAGTTGATCCAATTCCAATAATTGTGGATTTTGGTGTATATGTTAATGTTTCACCAGTTCTAAAGAAGTGATTCTCTATAGTAAATACACCAGTAGATAAATTTAATTGGCTGGAGTTTGTTGGACTAAAAGATTTGGCAAAAATATAGGTACCATCAGTTTTTACTGGGAATTTAGTCCTATCAATTCGAATACCAGCAGGTGCATTATAGTATCCTAGATTTACAGTTTCTACACTATCACCATACGTATAATCATTTGGATTATTATCTGCATCTAAAACTGTATATAAACATTCACTAAATGCTGCAATATTCATATCCGATGTCATTGTTGCATCAGGGAAGAATTTCAATGTAAGATCAGTACCATAATAATATCCACCAAAGGTTCCTAGACCTGCATTTTTTCCACTACCACTACTAGCACTAGTTAATGTACTTCCAATTGAAAGGAATGAAGATTGTTGTACATATACATCAGTGCCATCTTGTACCATCAAAACCTCATGAAGAGCTTTTGATACTCCCATCCCAACTTCAACTATAGATTTAGCAGCATTAAAGAGATTCTTATTTAAAGTTAATACATCTGCTGGAGAAGCTGAAGTAGTAGTACTGAAACCTGATTGATATATTGCTGTTCTTTCATTTCCATCAGCTTGACCAGATGATTGGTATCTATAAGTTCCTATACCAAGTGTTGTTGCAGCAAATCCAACAATCTTTGACTTAATCTTAACGTCATGCGAAGTATCATTGGTATAATTAAGATATAAAATTCCAGAATTAATATTAGAAGTAAATGAACCTATAAAATTACCAGAATATGAACCAGTAGTTGAATCAAAATAAGATTCAGCAAGATAAGTATTTGTTCCATCATGAGTTACATATAACTCAACAAAATTAAGAGCATTTGTTGAGGAATCAATAAGTTGAGCATTAACATGCAATGAACGATATTTTCCAGTTGCAACATCTACAATAGAACTTGTTATTCCACTTCCACCTGAAGTTACAATACCACTAAAGGATGTTAAATCAATACATCCAATAGAAGTAGTTCCAACCCCAGAAGTTGCAGATCCAAAATTACTTTTTATAAATTTCAAATCATAATCTGTACTATATGTTTCTTCAGGAGTAAAACGAAGATACCTATTTTCTCCTATAGTAAATGTACCATATTCATTACCTGAAATATGTGTTAAAGCTATTCCAGCATTATCTAAACTTCCCTTTTCTAATAAAAATCTATTAGTACCATCATTCATAATAACTAAATCTGTCAATTGAATATCACTATTATCTACAGTATTAGTTACTCGTACTAAAACACTATCATATGAAACTGATGAAGATAATTCATAAAGATTAGTGTAATCAGATGGATCACCATCAATATCATTAAACAAAGTGTTTATATTGTCTATTTTTAATACAATATTACTTTTAGACAGAGTATAATCTGTCAATTTCTTATTTTGTAATTTTAGGAACTTAGATTGATTTCCCATAACATCAATATCTTTTACATTATCAAAATCATAAATTGTATCAACACGCAATTCTTGAAGTACATCACGTACCACAGTTGTAGCATTTGAACTACCAATACTAATAGTTGCAGTTGAAGTAATCCCAGTATCTGCAAAATTTTTCAATCCACTAGTATGAACCAAACTATTAACAGGAGTTCTTAAATCCTGCCATTCAATAGGACTCTTAATAGTATAAGAAAGATTTTGATAATAATCATTATTAGGAGTCACCTGCATATCTTCATTTAATTTTCCAATATCATCATCCCATCCAATATCCTTCCTATTAGCATAACTAACTATAAATCTACCAGAATTATCTTCAATTACATCTATTGTTGCAATAGTTCCTGTTTCTTTACCCTTTATAATTTCACCTACAGATAATTGATATGTACCATCTACTTTAATATAACCACCTTTATCATAACTCTTGACTAATAAATCTCTTTCTACACCATTACTGATTAATTTCTCACCAACTTTAAAGTCTGATAATATTTGTGTTAAGGTAAAAGTAGGATAATCACCTTTCTTTATAATAGATCCAAATGAATCTTGTATTGTCTTTGCAATTCCAGTATTAGTTGTTAATCCAGTTACATTAATTGTAACTTCATCTTGAGTAATTGTTCCAATAAAAGTAGAATTTTTATAACTTTCAACAGTCAAGAAATCGTATCCATAATCCTCTGAATTAAATCCAGATCCAGCAGTACCAACTTTTTGTAGTCCTTCTATATAAACCTTTTCACCAGCACTAAAAACATCTGTAGAGAATCCTAAAGTTGGTGTTGTTAATCGGCATGTAAACTTAGTATCAGAGTCTTTTATAACTTTCTGGACACTAATTCCATTCGTATTATCTACAGCATATAATTTTGATGTCTTTTCAGAAAGTCCTTTCGTACCCTGCAATACATCTACAGAAATAATAGAATTAGCAGATAAAGATGCTTTTAATATTCCATTCTCAATCTTTTCTCCACTATCAGTATTAACTACAATAATCTTTGGTGGTGATGTATAATTTCTTCCCCCATTAGTAACAGTAACAACTCCAATAGTATTTGAATCTTTAAGTGTAACTAATGGTGATATATTAGCATTTGGTTGTAGAGTTCTATCTGAAGAGTATTCAAATCCTTCATTTATAATTCTTACTTTGTTTATATTACCTATCGTATCAGATGTTGGACTTAAATAAGCACCAGTACCTTCAACAGAATTAGATCCCATAAATTTAGGAAGTTTCTTATACCCACTACCACCAGAAATAATAGAAGCCTTATCTATAGAACCCTTTGCGGATTTGGATTTTGTAGTATATTTAAATGTAGAACAATCTGTAGAAATATAAGATGTTTTCTCTGGTATATTATTTAAAGCAATATTGAAAGTATAAGAACTAACTCCAGAAACAACATAATCTGATGTATATGTACTATCGATGAACAATATTTCAGAATAATTCTTTACTTCAGTGTCTGCGGTACTTAGATATCCAGATTTTTCTAGATTATAATATAATCTTTCTGGTAACTTATTCGAAGAAGTAGTGTTATAGTTAATTGTTAATGAAGCATTAGCAGTAACCCCAGCAGTTCCTACACCAACTAAAGTAAATCCAGTTGTTGTTCCCGTAGAAACAAATTCATTATCAAATTCATTATCATAGTAAATCTTAAAGTTATATCCCAATAATGAAGAATCTGATAAATCAAACAATAAACTATTAGTCTTAATTGATGAAATTCTAGGATTAATAGGAGAAATAGTATGTGTAGCACCACCAGTATTTGCAATACTTACTACCGTTGGTGGATTCTTTGTGGCATCAATATAACTTTCAGAGAATTTTATAATATCGTCATTAACTCTATAAACATAATAGGTAGATGTTGATAATCCTGAAGCAGGTAAAGAAGATGCGTAACTAACTTTATCACCTGTATTCAAATTATGAGAACTAACTGTGATTTGATTAGTTGCTACATCAATATTATCAGGATCAACAGTAATTGGATTAATTACGATACTTTCTATAGTTGAATCTCTTTTTACAACTACTCCAGGAGTTGACCCAACACCAATAGCATCTTTTGGTTCAACAATCAAACTAATTGTATCTCCCGCAGTTAATTCATGAGTTGCTGCAACTGAAACTACACTATTAATTCTTTGAACCTTTCCTGTTTTTTGAGTAAATATACTTTCAAGAAGAAATTCATCATTATTCAATAATTGTGGAACAGTATTACGGAAAAATACTTCTTCATATTGATTACCATTATGATCTGTACCTACACCTGTTTTTATTCCAATGGTATTAATGGTCTTATTGACAACAAATATAGTCGTGGTAAGACCAGATATTGGTAAATTAAATGGTGTTGCTACAGCATTAGTCGATATTGAAAGTGTTCCACTAGTTGGTACTGTCAAATTAACTGGTTGATTATCAATAAATGGATGATTTTCAATATAAATTGATTGAGTCGGAACAGCTCTTGTAACTGAAGAATTACCAAATTCGAAAGTTACTGCATCTGTGCAAATTCCAGCTGTACCAGGTGTAGTGCCAACACCTACAGATTCTCTAGCATTAAAATATATTTTTTCATTAACAGATGATTCAAAATAATCTGTTTTTTCAGTAATTGTGAAGGAATCAGGAATAAAATCTACACGTGTTGTTGCTGTATGAGCAGTTCCTGGAATACCTCTCTTTATCCTCAATATATTCAAATTCGGGAATATATTCAATACTTGTAAAGTTTCTGTTCCTATACCAATACTACTTCCAATAGATACAGATTTTGGTAATTGAGTAACATATATCTCTGTTGTTGCTGCTCCTGGAGAAGCATCTGTACCAACAATAGGAGATAAAAGATTGGAATAATAAGAAGTAATTCCTATTTCATAAGAATTGTTTAATTCAGTTAAATAAGTACTAAATCCTGAAATAACAACATCATCATTATTCCTCAATTCGTGTCGAGGTAAAATAGAAACTTTTACTTCATTTTCACTTTCCCAACTGAATATAGCATTCTCATATGTCTCTATAGAAGTTTCTATATTTAAAATATCTGGTCCGTTTAAAGAAGATACGTTTGAAATTAATCCACCACCTTCTGTACCACCATCATCAAAATTTAAAATATCATTTACTTTATATTTTGTTCCTGAATTAAGAATATTAAATCCACTTACAAATCCACTATCTATAGACTCTATAACTGCTCTCTGTCTTGAAATCTCATTTGTTTCAATAAGAAAATCATTATCTGCATATTCATCAGATACTTTATATGGAAAAGTATTACGTAATAAATTAGAATTATTAAAATCAAATGATTGATTATTAGTTTTATTTTCTTCTATTGTATCTGATCTATATGAATCTCCAATAAAATATGGAAATTGTGGATTTCCACTAGAATCAATTGTAGCATGATAAGCATAAACACCATTTGGGAAATCTGGAGTTTTTGAAAATCTACCATTATGAATATCTAAATCACCAGAATTGGTATATTCATAATCTTCTACAAAGAACCCGTCAATGAACCCAGAAGGTCTATCTTCGACACGAGAGGTACTTAAACCATATCCAGAACTTAAACGTCTTGGATTGGAATTTGCATCAGTTACATCTTCATATCCATATGGACCATATATGGGATTTCCATCATATGCCCATCCAATTATTCCAGAAACAGAAGATGCAGATTCATTAAATGAATCTCTTAATGTATCAAAATATCCACTAATAGAATATTTTAATTTATTATTTTTAGTTTCTTCAAAATTTTCATTTCCAAACTTTTGAACATTACTAACAGTTAATGGTCTAATTTTCGGATCAAATTTAGCATTAGATCCACTTGTTTTTACTTGAATAGAAGTAGATGAAGCAGAATATCCAATTCCGGCACTTACAACTTTAACATCTGTAATCTTTCCACCAGATATAACTGGTCTTAAATCTGCACCAGACCCCATTCCACTAGAATCAATTACATTCAAATCTGGAATTGAATAATACTCAAATCCACCAAATTGTATATTAACAGAATCAACCAATCCACCAAGAACAATAGGTTTTAATTGAGCATCTCTACCAGTCTTTACAGTTATTTTCGGTTTCTTTTCGAGATTTAATATACTTGAACCATATCCAACCCCACCCTCATAAACATAAGTACCAACAATACTTCCTCTAACTAAAGGAGTTGAAACAACTTCTTTTCTAGATTGAGTAGTACCAAGTCCAACTGGTGTATAATTTACAGTTACTAAAATATCTGGATAGGCAAAATTTTGATATCCAGAACCAATACTAGAAAGATTAACAACTTTTCTACTTTCATAATTAGAAGTTACTGTTCCAGCAACACCAGCATCAGAAAGTTTGAATGAATTATCATCTACTTTAAGAACTCTATAACAATTTGATGTAGTTGATATTCCAGTAGCTGTTGTTAATCCTGATATTTGTGTTCCATCAGTAGAATATAAAACTTTATCTCCATCACTAAATCCATGATTATTAAAGTTAATTGTGTCATTAACAGTTGAAATTCCTGTTGGTTTAACAATTAACTTCCTATTAGTATATCCTTTTCCACCATCAAGTACTTTAATTTCACTTATAGTTTTCTTAACATTTTTAGTCTTAAATTTATGAATTCCTGTGGTATTAACAGTATTAAATCCTACAGTATTAATTCCAAGAGAATAGTTATTATAAGAATAAAATAATTTAACAGTTGTATTATTATCTACTTTTGCAAAATAACTTGCTTTATTAACTAAAGTTGAAGTTCCTATACCAACTCCAATTCCTAAATTACCATTAGAATCATAAATTAATTCTTGCCCATTAGCAAAATTATGAGCTGATAAGAATGTAATCTGATATGATGTTCCAGATACAGAAGTACTTACACCACCACCATCTCCAGTTCCTCTTCCATCAAAAGATACCTCTCTGGATCTTTTAATAACAGTTGGTTTTAAGACTGCTCCAGTACCATTTCCACCAGTAACATCAATAGATTCAACATCTTCAATATCATAATCTAAGGAATCTACATATACTTTTTCAATACTACCACTAACTATTGGAGTAAGAAGTGCAGTTGATACAATTCCAGCAGAAACAGTTACTGATGGCAAATTAACAACATCATATCCACTACCACCATTCATTATATCGACCGATTCTAGAGGTCCATAGTAAATTCGATCTAAGGATTTGTAATTAGAAATTTCAACACCATTAATCATCAGTCCAGTTGATCCTGGAACTGTTTGTTCTCTAGTACCTACTTTATTATTTGGAGGTAATTCAAATTTTTTAAATATTTTCTGTGATCCAATTTCATTAGATTTCTGAGAATATAAAGTGAATTTATGACTACCAATCCCAGTATCTGGAACATCAAAAGTCAAATAACTATCACTTCCAACAAAAACTAATGAATTATATAATTTAATTGTTTTCTTATCACCTAAAACTTCAACATAATATGATGATCCAGAAATTAACCCATCAAGAGCATCTAAATCTGGTTGATAATAGACCCTATCTCCAGTGATAAAAGGTACATCACTTCCAAATGTTAAAGTAGTATATTGACCTGATGAATTTTTATTAGTTAAACTAGAAAGAGAATTTATTGAAGCACTATTGATATTTTTTGTTATCTGATATGCATATGGAATAGATAATCCATTATTATTAGATGGTAATGAATTAGATGCAACATAAGCATAATCTTCATCTAATACTGTATATACATTTTGTATATCCGAAATAAGAGTATCATTACCATACTCAACAGGTACATTTAAACTACTTGCCTTATTAATTTTTCTCCTTAAACTATATTCTACACCTGTAGATGGTGTAAAAGAGAAATTGGACAAACTAACTGACTTTTGACCTCTAGGAATATCTTGATCTACATATGGAATATTTGATACTGATGTTGGATATACTACTTTACCATCATCAGATCCACCTCTTTGAACTATTTCTATCCTATCTCCTTTCTTAAGGCTAGATTTATCAATTTCACTCTTAAGAGTTAGAGTTAATGATTGTCCAAAACTTTCTATTTCATAGCTTGAACTTGTATTGTATATCCATGAATTTCCAAAAATTTCTGTATAAGTCTTATTTTGTTCTGGATTCTTAATTAATTCACCAATATTTTTAACAGTAAGAATATCATCTTCAGAAACTTTTAAAGTATCCGATATTTGTACAAAATCAGATAATACCCCAGTTAATCTCAATTCAACTCTTTTAGTAATATCACCATCCTCAAATCCATAATAAATTTCATCAGATCTTATATTATCTGCCGCAGAGATGGTAGTTGCTACTCCTGTACACCCTAAAAACTGGTTAATAGTTTTATTATTATATGTAATACTATTAATACCAGATATAACCATTCCAGTTTTGGCAAATCCAATTGTAGAATCAACCGAAACTACAGAAGCACCAATTGCAACTGTTTCTAGAGATTTGGTACTTGGGGTAATAGTAAAAATTCCCTGAATAGTGGATGATTCATCATATCCAATAAAGAGTGATAATTTAAAATATTGCTTATTATCTCTTGTAAAGGGTTCTATTTCAGATATTGAAGCACTTGTTCCAGAATCAGTAGATTTTACAATTGTTTGACCAACTAATTTTTGTGGATCACCAGAAATTACTTCTGCAATAGCAACTTCTCTTCTAACATATTCAGATGCAGATGGTTTAATTAAAAAATCTTCTAAATTAACAACTCTTGGTGTTTCTCCATAAAGAACATTAAATAATATTCTAAATGATTCATCAGTTCCTTTTGCCTGATAGAATGATTTTGCTTCCTTTATAAAATTACCAGCATTTATTGTGTCAACAAACTCTACATCTTCTAATCCTGGTGCAAATGTATATTTTAGTTTTTTATAGAATTCTTTTAAAAATAAAGAACTTAAATTTTGTACAGAATCATTTGTAATGTGTTCTGCTTTTGTAGTATCCGAAAATATAAGTTCTTCTTGATTTAAATCATCATGATATGATGTAATACCACTAAATCCACGTTGGCAACCAGTAAATGTATTTGTTGTTAGTCCAGTATATGTAATAACTTCATTATCAATCTTAAATAAACCATATTTCTGTGGAAATCCTTTAGTACTATTAACAGAAATGGTAGTATCAGTAGAAGATATTCCTGATGTAATATATGTGCTATCTACAACTACTTCAGGGGTTAAATTATCTAATTTTAAATATTCATCTAGATTTTCAGCAATATCAACAGGTCCACCCTGATATTCTTGTGAAATATAATATTGTTTTAAAAAATCAACAGACTTGGGATTCTCGTCCAAGAGAAAACTTGGAAGCTGGTTATTAATAATCTGCTGAACCTTAACCTTAGATTCAAATCCAGTTTGTATCATATTACTATCGTATTAAATTCCCGTTTGAGTAGCTTGATGTATAATAATCTTTAGTAAATACAGTACCTGATATTTCATCACCAGACGTAATTACGTCTTTTACCATATTTATTGTACTTTTTGAAATGTTAAAATTCAAGTATAAATCTTTCAATCCAACAACATCATTTGAATCTGGATATGCTTGTATTTCAATAATATTGTTATCTAGTACTGTAGAAGTAATCTTTATTGTTCCTAATACAATTTCACCCTTAACATAATCAACTGTTCCTGCAGATTTTGCAACAACACGAGTTATTTCATTGTTAACTGGCTTTACTATTGATATAGTACCAGTTAATCCATCTGGATTTGGCACGTCTGTCAAATATACAATATCTGGTTCTGTTGCAATTTTAAATCCAGATGATTTAATATTGTATCCTTTAGAATTTACATAAAATTTATTACCATAACACAATTCATACTGAGCAAATTGATTAATTAATGCTTTGAGATCTCTTCTAATTCTTATTTTAGTAATATTAGATGAAATTGCAGTATCTGTATTATCAATTACTTGTTGTACTTTACTATACTTAAATCTTCCACCAAATTTATTCATATCCACAGATCGAGAATAAGATGTAAGTGAATTAAGTACTTTCGTCTTTAAAGTTTCTGCAGTTGTTACTTTGGCATAATCATAGTAAATTGCAGAATCAACTTCAACATAAAGTATCTTAAGATCACTTATTTTTTGATTAATTCCAGAAATACTATATTGTTTTAATTGGGATAAAATCCTAGATTTGTTCAAATCTGATACAAATGTACCATTTTTTGGTTTAATGCTGATAGAAACAGTCCCAAATTCTGGTGGATCTAGTTCTTCACCACCAACAACTGCAACAGATTCAGTATCAGGATAAATTGTCTTAATAATTGCTTCATAATCACGACTTGTTACTGCTCTATTTTGTGCAGAATAGATTCTTGGAGCAAAATACTTAACAGAATCTATAGATTCAATTTCGGCACCATTTTGAGAATTTTGATTGGTTGTAACTCCTATATCTGTTGGATTAACAAAATTACCTTGTGTGGTTTGTAAACTACCAGAAAATCCAAATCTAGATGCTCCATTACCATCTGATCCACTAGTAACAATGTAATTAGCAGTAATTATATTACCATCTGCATTAGCTCCGGTACCCAATTTCTTACCTATTAGACCATCACCGAAAAATAATTGATATTTTTCGTCTTGTATCTCTTGAAGAAGGTAAATTTGGGATATAGATGTCACATTAATGATATTATCGACTGCAGAATACTCTATTCCAAGTCCACTATCACTTTCTGCTTTAATATAGACTTTTAATGTTGAAGTATCGATAAATGGGTTGTTAAGAATAAACTTTTGATCTAATGATCCATCATATACAAACTGTTTTGTTAGAAATGTTCCTTCATAAATGTCAATATTATTAAAAGATGCGATTCCATCAGTACTAAAATTGACTGTAATGTCTTCTGGAACCGAAAACATATAGGAAGTATTACTTAATGTACCAGTGCACACGAGACCCCTCTGGAGGGTTACCTGAGACGATGTATCTCCAGAAGGTCTTTCTACAGTAAATGATATTTGTGCCTTTGCTGCTGTTCTAGAACGTGGTACATATCCAATATTTCTTGCCAAGGAAACTACATTCTCACGTAGAGTCGCAGAGTCTAGAAAAGACTCATTAACAATCATATTTGAGTTAAATGCCGTTATATAAGTGTTATATGCTAATGTATCGATTAAGATTGAAAAATTCGACCCTTCAAAGTCAAAATCCGTGAATGTTGAATTAGCACGAAGATAATCTTTAATAGATGTCTTTATTTGATCAAAATCTAGATTTGTAAACTTAGTAAAGGGCATTTTATCTTGTTGCTTCTAAAAGGAATGTAAATTCTTGAGTCGGAAACTCTTGTCCAATAATATCAAATAATACTGTAACATTGAATGAATTTCGATCTGGAAAAGGATCTACTTGAACTTGCACATTATCTATTCTTGGTTCGAAGTTATTAAGTGCAATTATAATTTGTCTTTCAATAACGGATGCTGTACCAAAATCAACAAATTCAAACAAACTACCTCTAACATCAGATCCTAATATTGAATTAAAAAATCGTTCAGTAGGAATAGTTTCTACAATATTTCTTACAGATCTACGAATCGCATTTTCATTTTTTAATATTTGTAAATCTTTAGTAATAGGATGAGGTTCGAAAGACAGACTAATATCTTTAAACGCTCTTGATATCCTTTTAATTGCCATTGACAATGAGTTTTTCTTTATTTATACCTATTCTCCAATAAAAAAGTGCCCCTTACGAGACACTGCGGTTATTTTCCTTGTCCTCGGTACTTCTTTCGAGCCGAGTTACGAGAGGTTGACCCATATTTTGTATGTTTTCCATTACCTTGACGAGATTTCTTCGGTCTTGTCTCAACGTAATCACCACCCATAAGGCCGGTTTTCGATTTTACTGCCATAATTTAGTCTCCTATGATTTCAGTTGTAAGGTCTTGAGGGTTTGGAGTGCCGGTATCATAAAATTCTTGTGATAATTCGTCCATTTTATCAAAATATTCATCCTCTGTGAGATTTTTAAAGATAATTTTGGTCCCATAGAGGATATTATACCTTTCTTTCATGTTAATTTAAGTGATTTTAACTTTTCCTTAACACTTTCGGCAGTTGCAGTAATCTTAAAGTTCACTTTGTCTCTTCGGGACAATTCACTGAGGTTCTCTGATATCTCATACCACAGTTGTTCGTCAGTTTTCATAGAAAAATACTGTTTACTACCGAATACCATTTATATAACCCGTGTTTTTTCGTGCCCTACGCGTATTCTTGGATCACACCAGATGTCGAAACCTGCCTCCTTTGCATCCAAGCAAAATGAGACATCCTCTCCACACATATCCTGGACTTCACCACTCTCGAAGACTTGCATTTTCGGAGCAAACCATGGATACTTCATTTCTTCGTGTTCCCAGACACCGTGCTTGATCAATAACCATCCAAATCCAGTATAATCTACGGTGAATGGTTTGCGACGCTTGGAGATACTTTCAACTGTTTCATGATTCATCACTCCACCATTGCTTCTGAAGTCTTCTTCATCTAACCAGTGTGCAACACTTGTTGTTCTTCCATCCTCAGTGGCATACCATCCACCTACGATGTCTTGATCAACTAGAACTAATTGCCAAAACTTCTCAGAATTAAAAATAATATCACTGTCAATCCATAATTGCCAATCATATTTTAATTTTCCGTCCCATGGTTTTTGATCCGGACCTCGCAGTACATTTGCTCCAAGACACTTGCATCTTGCAAAGTTTACCATGGAGGAGTAATCCTGCGAAATCTGGATGCTCGCTCCAGCTTGTACTAAGTCAAAACAGAGTTGTACAAAGTTTTTTAGATAGGCATATG
>VTLG01009558.1_pt1 | contig 27384 bp, 27 predicted proteins | sample 4694571 | NCBI WGS metagenome assembly VTLG01 (sample SAMN12604809, study PRJNA352737) | marine metagenome | biome: ENVO:00000447; feature: ENVO:00000209|ENVO:00000569|ENVO:01000036; material: ENVO:00002151; isolation source: viral sequences binned using virsorter ...
ATAATTCTAATTTTGTGCTGTGCTGGTTGAGCTTCTCATTGATACCAAAATATGCCCAGGTTCCAATCGCGACCATACAGATCAACGAGGCAACCGTTTTCATCGGCATCTGTACACGTGCTTCTTCACTTATGTTTAAAGGTTTATTACTCATTCTATTTCATTCCAGGCAGCTTCTTCATCTACCTTTGGTTTTGGTAGCGGAAGTATATAACCTTTTGGAGGCATTTTCAATGTTGTGTTATCCATAGTTTTAGCGTCTGGATTGGATTTTAGGTAGTCTTTTTTCATACCTTTCCATGTATTTTTTTCTTTAGGTCTTTCTTCCTCAACTGTTACAGGAATTACACCCTCACATTTTGATACTAATAAATTAAAATTTTTGTTACGTTTTAATGTAGGATTTCTATTAACTTTATTACACATTTTCATAAGTTCTAGTTGTTGTCTAAGCTTTTCGTTTTCTAATGCTAAATCATTTCTTTCATTGCATTGCAAATTACCAAGGTATTTTCTAAAAGTAAGTCTAACTTCTTCTGTATCACTACCATTCCAAGAATTATCGTAGTTGTTATAATCATAATCTCTACGAGATACCGATACATCTACTTCACCAGTTCTACATTCATTAGGATATGAGTTTAAGTATTCGTTTCTAGGATATGCAGGACCAGCACAAAATGCTAATAGAGTTAGCATTATAATTAATATTCCTGTAAAATAATAATTCATCCTGGCAATCTCCATAGTTCATCCTAATAATTTATTTCTCTGTTTAAATCTTTGATATCCCACTCCAGGTCGTTGACACGATTAGCTAATAGTTCATACAAGTTTTCAGCCATTTCCCATGTGCCTTCTGCTCGTTCTAATTTTTGTAGGATTGTATTTGTTTTTTCTGTAAGCACAGCCATATCTCTTTGTATATTTACAAGATCGACTGTTTTAATTTTTTCTATCTCTGCTCTGTTGCCATTGATTGTGTCTGTTAGATTAACAATGTACTTGACGCCTGTAAATGTTCCGACTAGCACTGAAGCTACCACGGGTACCATGACTATATTCTTTTTTAATAAGTCAGCTAAATTCATTTTTTCTTCTCCTCAATTTCGTAAAAATATTTATCAGTATCTTCTGTTCTAAATTTACTACTATCTTCTACATCCCATTCAGAAGTTTGCACTTTCCAATCAGGAATTTCATCTCTTACAGTAAAAGATGTGATATCCCATATAAGTCGATTGTTTGGTTGTGCTGCATAATTACCATTATCTAATGCTAATATATGAGCGCACTTATGTTCGTGCGGAATTTCTGAATGATCAGAATTTAATATATTAGCATCTGGATGAGCAAAATCAATGGTAAATAAATATCTACCATGATACCATTTTTTATCTTTGCCTATGTATTTGCCGGAAGAACCGTTTAAAAAATCATAAACAGTAACAGCAGGGTAATAGCTAAAGCTATTCCAAAGTTCCAGTTCATCAAGTCTTTGATGTGGAACAGCTGCGGGTTCATAACCACGTTGAATAAAAGCCGAAATTGGGAGACGATAAAAGATTGCGCCGTTTTCCATAATTGCGTGCCATAAGATAGCGCGTCCTGTAATGCAGGTGATACCGAAGATAATGCAGTCTTCAACTTCTCCGTGATGTTTTTTAAGGTCATATAAATACTCCTTTTTTATTTGCGCGTATTGTACAGGAATATTTGCATTTAAGTAAGCCATAATTTATCATTTTATTTGGCCCCAATTGGGACCTGATTCATAGTCTACCTTGTTAGGTACTTCTAAGTCAACAGCAGATTCCATAATGTCTTTTATTTTTTCTGCATGTTCAGAACTCTTAACAGATATATCAAGTTCATCATGCACTTGTATATGCGGTATGATACCTTCTTTGTGTAATTCTATCATAGCTTTCTTTGTCATGTCAGCTGCTGATCCCTGTATAAGTTTGTTTAATGCTTTGTATGTGTATGCACGTTTGATCCCTGGTCCGTGTTCCAAGAGCGCTGCGTCATGTGGCAATGCTTTATGTATACCAAACTGATTAGGTTCCCATAGGTGAAACCTGCATAGTCTTCCTAACAATGTACGAATTCGACCAGAGTCCTGTGCTCTGCTCATTACGTTATCCATTAACATTTTAACAAATGGTACTTTGTTGTGATATTGTCTAAACAATCCTTCAGCCTTATCTTTACTAATACCAAGTTCCGCTTGTAATTTATTTTTACCCATACCATAGAACAGACCAAGATTTATCGTCTTGGCCTGTGATCTAGGTATCTCTGCCATATCAGCAACGATCGTATGAAAGTCAGCATCGCCATCGCGATACGCATCCAATACTTCGCCCACTCCATAGAGATTCTGTAAAGCTGCATAATGCACTACCAACCTAGGCTCTTGCTGAGAATAGTCAAATACACCCCATGTATGGCCCTCCTCGGGTATAAATAATGACCTAATCCGTGGTCCAAGTTCCTTGTTCCGTGCTGGTATTTGCTGGAGGTTTGGATTTGAGTATGAAAATCTTCCGGTTACTGTTCCTCCATTATCTCCTCTTAGTTGGTTTATTTCTGCATGAATTCTTCCTTTGTAGTTATGCTTTAATATGGTATCAATAAATGTGGTATGCGCCTTGTTAATTTCACGGGCTCGGGCTATTTGTTTCACTAGTGGGTGGGGGTGATTCTGTAAAAAGTTTTTTGTAAATGATGGAGAATCTGTTTTTTCGGTGCGGTCAAATGGTAGGCGAAGTTTTTCAAAGACTTGCGCAATGGATCTCGCTGCCCATATTTGAACATCTACTGATGTTTCTTTTTTTACTTTTACTAAGCACTCTTTTTCTTCTTTTAGTAATTGTTGCTTCAATTCAAGCGCTGCTTGGGAGTTTACGCGAACACCTAAAAAACGCATATCAACGAGGCAAGGAAAAAGTTCTGTTTCTAAATCAAAAATAGAATTTAAATCTTGATGTAAAATTTCTTTTTTTAACTCCTGCCACAATTCATAGGTAAGTTCAGCATCTTTTTCAGCATAAGATCCAACATACATTGCTGGTAATTTATACATTTCAGCTTTAGCATCTACTCCCCAATCTTTAGCGGCTTGATATAAAGCAGATTCATCTTTACCTTGACCTATATATCTACGACTACAATTATTTAAATCATATCGCATTTGATTTTCATCTACGATTGCTGCTGCAATCATAGTATCAACTATCTTACCATTTATTTTAAGACCGATGGATCTAATCCAACATACATCATACATTGCATTATGAAATATTTTAATAGCGTCAGTGTTAAGAACTCCTTGAAACCATTTTAAAACTTTTTTTCTATCCATGTTGCCGCCACCTTCGTGAGCAATAGGATAATATCCCGACCAATCTTTAACAGCGACAGCGATGCCCGTAACATCTCCTCTGCCTGTTACATTACCTGATCCCATTTTAATTAAATCAGGATCTTTTGTTTCTAAATCAATTGCTATTTCTTCATGTTTAGATAAATCTGGAAAGTCTTCTGGCGGGAGCCACTCAGTTTGAGCTTTAAAAAGAGGAACTTGCATCATTTAATAATTCCCCATGAATTCTTTTTTTCTTTTATTTCTTCTTTCACTTCTTTAGGATAGTCTCTATCGATAGCCATGTCAATATAATGTTTTGCTTTTAACAAATCTTCTTTTTGATTTTTTTGTTTATGCCTACACAAATATTTAATTGCATTCCCCTCTGCAAACGGAATATTATTTCTATTAATAAATTCTGATGGTTGAATAACCATAGATTTATAGTGAGTCCCTCCTACCTGTTTTTTATATATTTCATCACTCATAAGTTTCCATTGGATATGCTTTTTCATAATCTTTAGGTCTTATAATATGTAAATTTTCTTTTGTGCGTGTTGCACCTACATAAAATAATCTTGTTTCATCATCAGGATTTTTTCTGTATGATCTATTAGTATTATTGGTTAAATCAGTTAATAAAACTACATTAGGTCTTTCTCCACCCTTAACACTATGTATAGTAGATAAATGTATTCGAGGTTGTTCTTTTAAATTTTCACCATTTCTACGCATACTTCTAATATAATTTTTTCTTCTAAAGTTTAAGTCATCAAATGCTTGGTACCAAACAGCATCAGTTTTTAATCCATAATCTTTTAATTGAGAAAGACTATAATAACTTTCTTTAGTCATTGCTTTAAGTTTAATTTTATCTGCATGTTGAGAAGTCATATAACTATATATTCTTTCTACTTGTTTGTAATTTAATGGAGTTCCTTTTCTTGCTAATTCCCAATCAGCAGCTGCCTCCGCTGCATCTTTCTCTGGCATTTTTTTAAATCTATTTTCAAAATACCATCCTCTTTCTTTCATTTCATCTTCTATGTCCTCTAACATGTGACGAGTTCTAGATAATACATACCATTCCCCTGAAGACATATCTAAATCTTTTATATCATCATGAAATTTTAAAGAACCTTGATGATTTCTTGGTGCCCATTCTTTATATCTTCTATTTGAAACTCGTTTAATAATATTTAATGCAAAATCATGTATAGCTCTTGGTATTCTTCTTGATTGTGTAAGATTTAATAATTTTCCAGTTTGAGTTATAAAAGAATTTACATCAGCCCCTGCCCATCTAAATATTGCTTGATCATCATCCCCTGCAATAAAAGAATCTTCAGTGCTATTCCATATAGTTTTAGCCATATTCCATTGCATAAGAGATAAATCTTGTGCTTCGTCAATAAACACCACATCAAATTTAGGACATTTATCAGATTTAATAAATTCTAAAATCATATCATTGTAATCTTTGAGAACATTTTCTTTTTTATATCTTTCTAATTCGTTGGCTAAATGAACAAGAGTTTTGTATTCTACCTCTGTATTATGTTCTCCCATCTTTAGTTGTTGTTCTAGAGTTATGTTTCTAAGTTTAGCTAAATGAATTAATCTTAAGTAATCACTTTTAGTTGTAAATATACCCGTCTCTTCTTCATCATATTCATTATAATCTAAAAAAATATTTAATTTTTTACCGAGATCTTCGTAATGTCTTTTCTGCATCACTTGATCTTTATTGTACCCCAGTTTTCTAAATGCTAATGAGTGTAATGTTCTAAAGTATGGAAGATCGTCTTCTGTATAATTAAATTTATCCATTGCTCTTCCCTTGGCTTCATTGGCAGCTTTCTTGGTAAAAGCAAAATACCCTATTTTATCAGGATCAGTATCTTTTAAATAATCTTGTACTTTATTTAATAAAGTATATGTTTTTCCTGTACCTGGTGGTCCTAATACAATTGTTTTCATAATTTTTTGTAGGGGCCCGAAGGCCCCCATTATTTTATTTATTTGTTTTAAAGTCTCTAAACACAATAGGCTTAAATTTCTTTAATCCTTGATTATGTCTATTATAGACTTTGTCTATTATATCTAACCATTCTTGACTATTAGTAGCACCTTTAAATTTAGCAGATAATTTTTCTACTTTTTTTAAAAAGTGAGTTCTATTAAAGCCAACATGACTTAAAGCATGTAATAAAGAATAATAAAAAAAACTATTTTTACATTTGCTAGAGTCTATTTCAGTTAAGACTTTATTAATGTATTGCATAGTTAATTCAGATTCCTCTTTGTCAGCAACTTTAAAAAGACCATCATCAAAATCGTCTTCTTGAGCTGTTGTTCTTCTAGATGAGTTATTTAGAACCGTAGTGGCTACAGAAAATTTATTCTTTAAGCCATAGTTTTCCATAAAAGACTTATAATAAATATAGTCTTCATTACCTTTCTCAATAAATTTATTAAGAAAGTTTTTACTCACCCAGTTAGAATTATCAGTGTTAATTTCACTGATATCGTCAGGTCTCATTTTTTTTACTTCAATAAAACGAATTGATTTATTCAATTCACTTCTTGCAGCGAAACGGTGTTGTCCATCAAAGATGGGATACTGACCGTTTTTGTCCTTAGATCCAACAAGTATAGGGATTTCTTTTATATCTCTTCTACTTATTTTTTCTTTTAGACGGTTAACATGCGAACGATTAATCTCACGATTGCCCTTTACGAGTTTAAATATATCGTATTTACGGGTTTCTTGGATTTCGCCCACGCTTTGTATTGCGTTCATGTGTTTCCTTTTAGTTTGCATCGTCTTTGTTCACGTGCCGATGTTAAACGTGATTTTTGTGTGTACAAAAATTTCATTAAAAAGGTGCCTCTTCTTTTAATTTCTTTTGAGTAAATTGATCTTCGGGTTTATCAAAAATATCCACTTTCATAACAGATGGTTTCTTTTTACCTATAACCATTCTTCCTTCGTCACATCCACAATGTTCCTTTAACATTTGTTGTGTAACTTGATAGTCTTCTTTCCATTTTTTCTTAGTTAAATGTCCATGAAAAAATCTATGAAAGGTAAATATATGTTTGCCATCTTCAGTGTAAACTGCTCCGTTTAAAATATCTTTTTTAGTAACTGATCCAATAGATCTTTGAATACAATAATCTTCTATATGATTACTTAATTGATCTATCTTAGAAGATCCAACAGGAGCTTCTACTTCTTCTATTCCTTGTAAAAGCATATCTGTATATTTTTCAAATTCTTTAACAATAATTCTTGGTGGTTTTTTATTTATTTGTTTTGCAACGGTTCTTCTAAATAATCTTTGTTCCATTAAATAATCTATTGTATCTAACTTTACTCTTTCACCATCTACATTAACCCAATAATAAGGTTCATCTAATAAAATTTTTTGTAGGTCTGTTAAAGAAGGAAAAACTGCTTCTCCACCTATTCCAAACTTTCTAGTTCTACACAAATTTTTATCACAGTGATTACACATTGGTTCTTCATTACATTTAAATCCTAAATCTTTTCCATCATTAAATTTTATTTTACCCTGAACTATTTTATCTTCTAATGGTCCTTCAGGATGTTTTTCAAAATACTTATAATTAAATGCATTAATTTTTGCTTGCCAATTTTCCGGCCATTTTCTTTTTGCGTATTGTATGTATTGATAAATAATCCTATCTCTTCCATCTTTAATTTCTGTCTGTGTTATTGATTCTAAACAAGGAGGCCCATCAGAAAATTCTGATTCGGGCCTCTCTACTTTTATAGAACCTACATCTAGTTGTTTTATGTTATTATAAATCCTATAAAATTCTTCTAAACTTGCTGCTGTACCATCATCTTTAAAAGCATATCGTGTTGTATTATCCCCATTAAAGTATGGTAAATTTAAAAAGTTTCCTGTATCATCTTGGGATTTTAATTCTATTTGTTTTGGAAATACTTCTGCTCCTCCATAGCCCAATACGGCACTAATAGATAAAAGTTTATCCCTCACTATTTTTGCTTCTATTGGAACTTCAGTAAATAAAAATACATGAGCTCCTCCCGATTTAGATCGGAATACTACCAACGGTAGTTTTAATTCTTTAATTTTATTAATTAATTTTTTATGATCAAACCCTGCATAAGAATCTATATCTATACATCCCCATCTACATTTATTATCATCATTAATTGGAATTATACCAAGACTTGGTTCAATTCCTTGAAGGTGTTTAATCCATAAATCATCAGTAACTTTTTCTCTCGTTACAAATGATCTGCCTTTTATTTTTTGACCGTCTTCGCCTTTTTTATCAACGTAAGTGACACCACGCGCTCGATCTAATCCTTTAAATATATCTTTAAAATTTGCAACTGACATAATTTTCAAAGTGGGCGGATCCACTCTCGCTTCCTCGCCCACTACCTAGGATACGGTTAGTATGGTTGACTACTTGTTTCCTCTGATCCATGTTTTGCTTGCACTTCGCCTTTTCCTACTCTTTCAGCAAAAGTTTTAGCAATGTCATAGATTGATTTGTCAGATACAGGACCAATTTTAGACACATCCCATCCAAACCATGTTCCTTTGTCGTTAGACATTTGAACGGTTTTTAGATTATAAGTGTGGCTATATGTTGGCGGAGTAAATAATCCGTTTTTCCCCTGCATTTTAATACCCATCATCATTGAATTCCATTTTCTACTCACTTTTAATTGAGTAGCTTTCATTGAAATCAAAGCAGTTGTTGGACTTTTACCTAACAATATTACAAAATGACTGGCAGTGTTTTCTAAATAGTTACCATTAGGTAATCTATCTTTGAAAGATTTATCACGAGTAGTTGTACTCACAATATCACTGTCTGCCTCATGAATTGCAACTGGCGCACCAGTGCTAGTTCCACGATCCTGCCACTCTATGTATTGTCTTTTGTAAAAGACAGGTAATACATAAATAGAATCATACAGTTCATTAGAAACAGTATTAATTATCTTGCCGGGTTCTGCGCCCTCGACATATTTACCATCTCTTTTATTTACCTCTGGAGATAGCTGTCCCAAAACTTTTAAGAATGGTAACGCAAGATCTTCCTGCGAAATGTTTTGAGCACCTTTATTAGCATCAGCTTCAAATATATTGGTAGCCAATGCTCCTTCTTTTTTTGTTGCTACTTGGTTCATAGTTATTGTTTCCTTTTTATTGTTGTTTTATTTCCAATGAATACATTGAAAATTTCCGTTGGCATGTCTTTACCTGCCTCAATACGCTCACGGACTAACGCTTTCAGAGTCATAGGTTCCACCTTCAACTTTTGTGTTGGTGAAAACCCACGACTCTTCGCAAGTTCAGCATAATCTGCTGCTCTTGTATCTTCGTTACGACCAAATGATACCATAATTTCATTCTTTATGATGTCACCTAAACCGTTTTGACGAAGCCAGTTAAATGCCGCTTCTTTATTTGCCTGTGTAATTGTGGCGCTATAATGCGGCTTAACATCTACTGAAGAACCATCCATAAGTTTAAGATGAGATAAACCCATCTCTGCCATCATGGTTGGAATTACTTCTCCAGATACATGTTCTAATTTTTTTTTTAAATTTTTTAAATTTTCTTCTCGCAGTTCTATGTCTTTTTGAAGTTGTTGTAATCTTTCAACTTGATCTGCTAACGACTGAATATTATCAGTCTTGTTCATTACTTCTTGTTGGTCTTTTTCAAAATCAATCATCTATTTTTCCTTTCTCATATATATTAATTTCAATAGGATAATATTTTCTTTCTTGTCTATCCCATTTTAAAAGATTGTATTTACCGTTTGTCATGTCAGATACAATAGAACATGCGACGCCTATTATTGCAGGATCTCCAGTTAATAATAAATAATCTTTTTCCTTAAAATTTTTTAATTGTTTTCTTAATTTAAAAATTAAAGGACCAGGGGAAAATATTATTTGTGAAAGTTCCGGTAATAAAAATTTAAATGAACCAAATTCGGTCGCACCCATAATGTTTATTTTAGGTTTGCCATCTTTAGTTCCAGGTATTTCTTGAATTACATGTACTACTGCTAAATTATTTTCTTTCATGCTTGACAATATAGGTCTTTAATATTATATTGTCAACTAGAAAGTAAAAATATTATGAACTATAAATTTAAGACTAAGCCATACGCACATCAATTAACTGCGTTAGAAAAATCTTGGAATAGAGAAACATATGCATATTTTATGGAAATGGGTACGGGTAAAACTAAAGTTTTAATTGATAACGTAGCTATGCTTTATGATAAAGGTAAAGTTAATGGCGCATTAATTATTGCTCCTAAAGGTGTTGTAGGTACGTGGTATAATCAAGAAATTCCTACCCACTTACCAAATCATATAGAAAATGTGTCTGTATTATGGCAGTCTAATATAACTAAAGGTCAATCAAAAAAATTAGGTACTTTATTTAAAACAGGAGAAGAACTTCATTTTCTTATTATGAATGTAGAAGCTTTAAGCACTAGTAAAGGTACAGATTTTGCACGTAAATTTTTATCGTGTCATAATACTTTGATGGTAATTGATGAATCTACTACTATTAAAAATCCTAAAGCTAAAAGAACTAAAAATATAATTAAATTAGCTGAACTATCTAAATACAGACGAATAATGACAGGCTCGCCTGTAACTAGAAATCCATTAGACTTATATAGTCAATGTCAATTTTTAAGTCCTTGGCTATTAGATTTTCAATCTTATTATGCATTTAGAACTAGATACGCCATTATGAAGACAGCTAATATTTCTGGTAGGCAAATTCAATTAGTGGCTGGTTTCCAAAGATTAGCAGAATTGTCAGATAAACTTAAACCTTTTTCATATAGAGTTTTGAAAGCTGACTGTTTAGATCTTCCTGATAAAATATATATGAAAAGACAAATTAAATTAAGTTCTGACCAATTAAAGGTATATGATCAAATGAAAAAAGAAGCATTAGCTATTTTAAATGGTAAAAAAGTTACGACCGTCAATGCTCTTACTCAACTTATGAGATTACATCAAATTACATGCGGTCACTTTACATCTGATGATGGCAGCACTCAACCTATTAAGAATAATAGAATAGATGAATTAATGGATGTTTTAGAAGAGATTGAAGGAAAAGCTATTATATGGGCTCACTATCAATATGATATTACTACTATAATTAAAGAAGTTGTTAAGGTCCATGGTCCGGGCTCCATTGTTGACTATTATGGGTTAACTCCACAAGATGAAAGACAGAAGAATATTAAAAAATTTCAAAATAATGATAAATGTAGATTTATTGTTGGAACTCCCCAAACAGGTGGATATGGAATAACTTTAACGGCAGCTAATACCGTTATTTATTATTCTAATGGATATGACCTCGAAAAAAGATTACAGTCAGAAGACAGAGCACACAGAATCGGACAACAAAAGTCGGTAACGTACGTGGACATTTTGGCCGATGAGACAGTTGACGAAAAAATCGTAAAATCTCTAAGGAAAAAAATAAATATAGCATCAGAAGTTTTAGGTGAAAAATTGAAATCATGGATTTAATAGGATATACGCACGACGCGCGCTAAAATTTTAGGATACGACTCTGCCGCCGCTCCATTTCATCTCGGGCAAACCTTCAGTGTATCGTTTACCATCAAAAGTTAATACTTGTTTTCTGTTTGAGTCTGATTCGTGATAGCTTACATGAACCCAGCCCCCTGCCGGGTCGTCTTTGTCGTAGTACTCCATGATTAATTGATCGAAGTCTACGTTATTTTGTAGCCAGTAAGCTGTCTGAATATTTGGTACGCCAAAAATTTCTAGGTCGCAGGCTTGGCCTAGCGCGTGCTGCGATGTTTTTTTGCTGCCGATAGCTTCACACAGCGCTTCGCTGCGGTAGCCTGAGGTAATCGTAACTGGCTTGTCAAAGTGTGCACGTAATGGCTCAAGAACTTTCCAACATAAATCACCTAAAGCTTTAATCTCACCTGATCCTGGGGTATTATCAATACCCTTACGTTGAGCGGTCATCGATTTAGTCATTTCTTTTAAAGAAAAATGTTTTGAAAGTTGCATAAAAATTTTTTTAGTGTGAAATTAAAGCAAATATAACATAAGCCATACCAGATATCAACGCTCCAACAGATACTAATAAGATACTTTCTACCCTATTAATTTGATGTTCTAATTTAAGAATTTTGTCATGAGTTTGTTTTTGCATAATCCTGCAAAGTTTCTCATGAGAATCTATTCTTTGTAATGCGTTAGTTTTACTCATTAGGTTCTCCCCGCAATTATTTTTTCTGATGGTGATAGTAAAGCTTCCTCTGTTCGTGTCAAGTTAGTAATTGGATTTTTTTGTTGCATAGTTTGAGCCATATTTACACGTGGCATAGGTTGTGTATCTAAAGGTGGTGTAGGTAATTTAGATTCATAATTACTTGCTTTAGGCATAAAGTCTTCTAAATTCATGTTAAAGTTTCTATATAAACTTAATCCTTTAAATACATTTCTCATTGAATTAACAATTCCTTTTGCTTGTAAGAAAGGATTAGGTTGTCCTGTTTCTCTAGCAATATCTTTAAATCTTTCTTGAATTTTTTCTGATGGATAAAAATATTTAAAATCTCCTTTTAATAAATCTGTAATAAGGGATTCAGATATACCTCGTTTTTCTAAAGATTTTTTAATTTGTGATCTAGACATTCCTAATTTTTGTGCATTAATAAAATGAGTTAGCATTTCTTTTTGCACATTAAACAAAGCTTTGTTAGCTACAAAATATCTTTCTACCACATCCATTGGAGTTTTAGGTCCTCCTTTTAATAGTCCCTCTGGTCCTCCAGTAAATTCTCTTCTAGCATCTGATATACCTCTTTGGTAATCATAAATAAAAAATCCTAAAGCTTTTTCTGGTTCTACTTTAGTTAATCTCCATCCCATAATACCTGCAAGTTCTTTTGAAACTTCATACATTTCTCCAGTCTTACCCGGTATATCTCTCATACCTTTATAAGTTCTAACAAATGGTTGAACAGATGGTAATAAAGTTTTACCTAGATGAATAGAAATTCTTTTTACTTTTTCTGCAGTAGGTGTTTCATCTGTGTATAATTGTACACCTTCTCTAGTTCTTCCACCTCTTCCATAAATATCCATAAACGCTTCTGTGTAAATAGACTCTGATATAAATGGTTCAGCAGTTTGGCCCATTGCTTGAGCTATTCCTTCGACAAAACCTTTCATTAAAATTTCTTCGTCTTCAATTCCTTCTTGAATATTTCTTAAGACAGTTTGAAAAGGTCTTGTTAATGTATCGTAAACATTGTTTCTACTATAATCCATAAAATATAATTCATTAGTTTCTGGATCTCTTAAATATATTTTTTGCGAATCTTTAGCCCAAGGTGCTACGAAATCGTTAGCTGCATCTGCTTCTTCATTACTTACCCCAAAGATAGCTTGTGATCCTTTAATAACTCCATAAGGAATAGCTGCTGTTGTCATTGTCATTCCAATTAATCTTTTTAATCCATTTGCTTTAAAAGGATTTGTACTGGTAACAGGATTAAGTTTTCCGGTAACAGGGTCTGCTATTTCTTTTAATGCCTGTTGCATAATTCCAGTTCCAGTTCTAAATATTTCTGATGGCCATGACATGAAGTTTCCAAAAGGAGACATACGCATAGCTCTTACAAACTCACCTACATATGCATAGTTAGGCACTGTATTTCTTACAATCTCAGCTGCTCTTTCTTCCATTTGATCTTTAGACATCTTTAATAATTTATTTTTATTCATCTTAAACATTCGTCCATACTCAACTTCAAAGTTTAAAATTTTCCAAAAGTCATCTTCCGCTACGTAAGCGTCTTGCATAACTTTACCTGTTTTTTTAATTCCTTTTCCAAAAGCACCTAAAGAATTTAACATAGGTCTTAAAACACTATCGGTTGCAATGTTACCATCACCAAATCTTACGTCTCTCATAAGATTTCTAAGGTCTCCCATTCTAGTATTAGTATTTACAACTCCTAGTTCTAAATATCTTCTGTATCTTTCCATTGATAATGGGTTTCTAATTCCAAGTTGAACAGTTGCTCCTGCTCTTGCTAAAGCTTCTTTTAATAATTGAGGGTTAGTAAATAACATACCATTTCCAAATGCAAATGCACCAGAACTTAAAAAATTTCTTATGTGTGTAGGTATAGATAAAATTGTTTTAGCGTATTGAGCTCCAGCTTTAGGAGTTAATAATAAATTTCTCCAAGCCCATGAAAAAGTTTTTCCCATTGCCCCACCTGTTTCACCTCTCATAAACTGTTGAAGATTATTAACGTTAGAAAAACCTTCGGCAATAGCTTTAGTTGTGTACATATTGTTAAGTCTATTAACTAAAACTCCATCTTTAAAATAGTTAGCTACATAAGGATTTATTTTTACAATTTCTCTTCCAGGTATATCTCCAAAAGCTCTTCGTGCTTCTAAAGGTGTTGCATGAAAAAATCCTCGTTGACCTGGAGGTGTGCTTGCTTTAACAGCAGCTTTCATTTTATCATCTACATCTAATATTTCATCAAACAACTGATTCTTACGAGCTACAAGCGATAGTCTATTGACTCCTTCATAAATAGAATGTCTTACATCTTCTACTTCTCCAAATAATTTTCTGAATGCTTTACTTCCTTTACCTATAACTTCTAAAGTTTTATCTCCTCCAGAAACTTCTTTTTCTAAAGTCTGAGCAAATGTTTTAATATTATATGCATCATCTGCACCTTTAGTTAAATTTTGATATTTAAATGTAGGAAGTGTGTCTTTTTTAGGATCTATGTTTCTAGCTGAATCTAAAATTTCATCTACCATATTATCTGCTTCAGGTTTAGTAATAGGATTTTTATTCTTAGCTGCATATCTCATAAATATATTAGACACTAAATCTTTATCTTGTTGTGTGGGTCTGTACTTATTAAATAAACCTACTTCTTTATTTTGAAACAATTCATAAGTATTACCTATGTAATTTTTAATTCTATCTCCCATTAAAGCTCTTAAATCTACCGCTACCCCTGCAGGTAAATCTACTTTAGCTCCTGGTCCACCGGCTGTTATTTCTAATAACTCTCTAAATTTTTTACGTGTATCTGTTAAACCTTTAAAAATAGTAGCTTGATCTTCAACAGGCATTTTTACTTTGTTCATTGATTTTAAAAGATTAGATTTTAAAGTTTTATCTAATCCTTCTTTATTTAAATCTCCTTTAAATAAAGTTTGATCTAGATCAGCTAAGAATTTTTTTCTAGTATTATCAGAAGATCTATCAAAAAATTTTTTAGTAGCTGGAAAATATTTGTTAGTAACTTTATCTATCCGTGCAACTTGTTCCATAGAAAAATTAGTGTCAGCCATCTTACGTGCATTTTGTTTCATCTTAGAAAGAAATACTTCTTTAGGTTTATCTCCTCTAGGTCTAAACGTTGCACCAAATTTATTTAATCCTCGTGCAATTTTTGAACTACTATAAGCTAATTCTTTTCCTCGCTTAGCTAATGTTTTAGCACCAAGACCAACACCATAAACAAATGGTGTAACAAATAAAGACTCTGATGCAAACTTAAATCTGTTCATTAATTTTCGAGTAGCATCTTCTTGAGGATCTTCTTCTTCCTCTCTATCTAATTGCGTAGGTCCAGCTTCAAACACATCACCAAAGGATCCAATTTCTTCTGTGTCTGTAACTAAAGTTTCACCCGCGGCTCCACCTAAAACAACAGCTCCAAATCTTTGTTTACCTGTCAACTCATTTAATTTCTTAGCTTGTTTAATTCCTTTTTGTGCATTCTTTCCTAATACATTTGCATACTTACCAGTTCTTTTTGCTTTTAATGCTTTAGTTGCAAGTTTAGTTGCAATCTTTGCACCCGCGGCTGCAGGCACACCTATTTGAATTAAAGCTTGAGTAAGTTTACCGATTGCTCTTTGTTCTGCTATTTCTTCTAGTGGATTCAATCTATCAAAAAATTCTTCTACTTCCATTGCAGCACTTTCAGACACACCAAACGCATCCATAAGTTCTGCTCCAAGAGATACAACTCCTTCAACAGTTTTAATAACACCAGAACCTACTCCAGCTGCTGCTGCAGTAAAACCACCTACTTCATCATCGTATTCAGTTTTACTTTCTACACCCCGTACGTTTCTAGTGATTGTTTTCTTTTTGCCTTTTTCTTTATCTAGATCTTGTATTAGCCCAATGCCTTCTCTTAAAGCCATTTATCCTCCTAATCATATGTGAAAGGATCAAGTGCTTTAAAATCTGTTATTGCTCCTTCATCTGCTATTTTTTCATAAAATAAACCGTCTTCAGGATTATAAAATACTTGGCCTACTACATAACTTGAATAGTTGGGGGTTGCTTTACCTTTTGCATCGTATTCAAACTGAAGAATACCTCTAAAGTTCTTTTTATTTACTGCATGTTCAGGATTTTTTTCTTTAAACACATTAAATGTAACAATGTCTTGTGATATTTCCATTGCATTATTTGATATAATCTCAAATTCACTTTCTTTTAAAGTGTCTGCATAGTTATTTATTCTAACTTCAGGTATCTCTTCTCTAAATACTTTCTTTAATTTAGGATTAACTTCTGCTTCGTATGCAATTAAATCTTTTTGTTTTTGAAAATCTTTTTCTGCTTGTTGTTCACCTCTTACTATATCGTAAGCACCAAGAGCTAATTTCTCATCAAAGGCTCTGTCGCCTGCAGCTCTTTGTTGAAACTGTCCAAAAGGTTCTTTTGCTGATTGGGCTGCTGTTTGAAATATATTTCCTTGTGGAGATCTAGATGCTAAATCTAAACCAAAATTAATTAAAAAATCATTTAGGTTTTGTCTTCTATTTCTTTGAGGTAATGCTTGTTGCATTTCTGCAAGAACTTCTTGTACTCTTTTACCTGTGCTATAACCTTGTCTTAATCCAGAAGTAATACCTTCACTGGCACTACCACCTTTTCTAAACATCGGTCTATGCATTACTCTTCTGTTCATTAAAAACTCCCTGGAAAGTTTCCACCACCATGTTTCCAGTTTCCATAAATTCCAGACAACACAGCTCCAGTACCTAACGCAGTTTGCAACGGAGTCGGGTTAGGTATTACTGATGATTGATATTGTCCTGGTGCACCAGATGCAATGCTCGCAATACCTTGACCTTGATAACCAAGTCTTTCATACGGCTCGTAAGCTTCAAGTCTTGCTGCTTCTCTAACTGCATCCAATTGAGCCTGCGCTTGCGCTTGTTGAGTCGCGCCCATTGACCCTAAACCTGCTACGTCGGCTGCTTGTAATTGTGGTACAGCTCCAGCCATCTGCATTTGATTCATGTATGCTTGCTGTGCTGCTTTTTGAGCTTGACCAAAACCTTGTTGTAATAATCCTGATTGTAATAAAGCTCTGTTTAAATCTGATTGCGTTTGATACTCTGATCTCATAACACCTTCTCTTCCACCACCTAAATTTCCTGTTCTTGTTGCAAGATCAGCTATACCTTGCATTCCTTTAGCTGCTTGTTTATCGTATTCAGTTAAAGTTGTATCAATTACATCTTGTTGATATGGCGACATAAAAGATTGATAACCTGTTGGTCCTGTGTAAGCTGAAGCTTGTGTAATATAAGGTTGGTAAGCTCCAATTCCCGCACCTGCTAAGTTATAAGCTTGTGTTTGAAAAGGATCTTGAGCTGCAACTTGTGGTGCAAATTTAGAGGTGTCTAATCCTGTTGCGGTTAAAGATGTTAATTGTTTTCCATAATCCTTTTGTAAATCTTCCACATATTGTGGTGGTAGCATTTGTGTTTGTTGTACAGCCATTATATAACCTCGCTTAATCTTTCCGAAACTTCAAACATATCTAAAGCTCCTTGATTTTTTTTACCTTTTACTTCTAATGTTTCCATAAGGTCTTCCATACGCTTTGCGCCTTGATCTATATCTCCGTCACCCATACCACGAACTGCATCCGCTGTCATCACAAATTCGTTAACGCTTAGTCTTGCTGGAACGTCATCAGCTTTTTCTTCTTTACCGATAGGAACAAACCCACCAGTTTCTCTGTAATCTTTTTCCATGCCACCAAGGTCCATGATCCCACCATCTTCTTTTTTTGTTCTGTTATAATAAGATAAATACTGAGCGTGTTTTTCATTCATAGCGGCAGCGTCTTTGTTTGTTTCATAGGTTTTTTTCCAACCTTTGTAGTTAGGGTCTTTGCTGTAGTCTACGTCACCACCTTCAGCCATATACATTTGACCTATGTCTCCTTGACGATATAAATCTGCTTGTTTCATTACTTCTGTAATACCACCTAGTCTATCTTGCATCGCAGTTTTTCTAGCATCTTCAATTGTATATTCTGATGGAATAGATTGACCACCTGCGTAATATCCAATTCTTCCACCTTCAGCTGCTTTCTTAGTTGGAAACTCTCCAACGTAAGGATATTTTTTCTGTAATTCTGCCCATGCTGCTTCGCCACCGGCTAACGCTGCTTGAATCTCTGCTCTAATTCCTGCTATATCCATCCCTGCACCTCTAGCTAATTTATTTAAATCCATTTCTTCTTTTCCTTGAGTCATAGATGTGTATAAACCTGAACCCACCGAAGCACCTATAATAATTTTAGCTGCTGTGCTGTCGGTAATATTTTTAATTGCTTTAAGAATTCCAGAAGTTCCTTTTTTACTACTTTTTTCCTTAGCTATTTGGAATGCACTTTTTCCTAGGTCTACCATAGACTCATCTACTTCACCGGCTAATTTAGCAGCTTTTCTAAGATCAAAAAATTTTCCTAAACCACCTGATTTTTGCAGTGGATTACTTAAAAATTTACTGAACGTACCGGTCCCTGCTCCGGGTAGGTTAACGCTTGTAAAAGGATTAAAACCTTTTTGTAAATTTCCCAGTCCACCACCAATACCTCTAGTTAATTGACCGATACCATAATTCCTTAATCCTGATTTTAAACCTTTGCTTATGCTACCTGTTTGATCAAATGATCCAAGACCACCTGCTACTGCTGCTGCTAGTGGATTAAATGGTGCAAGAAGAGGAGCTGCAAATTGAGCAACTTTTGATACTTCATTTGGTATTATTTTTCTAACTTTTTCCTTTAACCAACTTCCAATACCATAACGTTTTCTTCCGTCAAGACCTGCTATTCCACCATAAGCATAACCTGCTATAGCTTGTCTTCTAAACTCTTCAAAAGACATTGGTTGTAATCCTTGTTCTTCCATATCAAATACATATTTTTGATATTCTTCTACAAGTAATGGATCTGCCTCAGCCATTTGCATAGGTGCTTGTGGTCCTTCATTACCTCTATATTTAATTGAAGGTGCGCCTGTTTCTAATTCTTCTGAAATTTGTATATCTGTTATTGCCATAATTTTGTCTTATTTGTTGGGTTTATTATTTTACTATGTTTTTAACAACATAGCAAGGTCTGGCATCATTACTTTTACATCTCTCCGTATGTCTTCTTTATCGATACCTTTAAGTTTCCACTCTTCTTCAGTTTTGTATGTTTCCCCTGTTTTAAGGTTTGAAATAGTAGTGACTATTTCTTTAGGTTCTAAAACTGGCACTTTTTTGCCATTTATTGTAGTTGTTTTCATTAAGATGTTACCTCTTTTTTAATATTTAAATAACTAATAGCTATATCGAAAGAGCCACTATTACTAGATTGAATGGTTAAGGTAGTTCCTCCTTCTACTACCAGTGGCACTGTTAATAATTCTGTGGTCGTATCTGCTGTTAATGCTGCGGATTTAATAGTTGTTATTGAGTTATTCATTACTGTTACAGTAGGTGTTGAGGCAGAAGTTACTTTAATAGATTTAATAATATATGTTTCAGTTGCTAAGGGATTTTGAACACTAGACGTTGTACCAAACATGGTTAAAGCAGCGGCACTTGTATCATTATCTACTCCATAAAATTTATATTGATTAACAACAGCTGCCATTATTCCATAAAGAAAGCTTTAGCTTCTATCTCCTGTTTTAATTCTTCTTGAAATGTAGTGTTTAGTTTTTCAAGAACGGCGTCTAAATCTCTTACAAGTGATTGTGCGACGTCTTCTCTATAATTACTACTAGCTCTAGTTAATGTTTGTACTATCTTTGCCATTAACCTGGTTCTCCTTGTTCTCCAAACACAGCCTCAAACTGTGTTTCTGTCATTTGATTACTATACGGAGAATCTCTATAAGTGTTACCATATTCATCTACAGTTTCCATAGATACTTCATCTACGTCAGTAATTGCTCCTGGTATTTTCATATCAGAATAATTATCTGAGTATAAAGCATCGTCGTAAAATGCTCTTTGTTTCATTTTATCATCATATAATCCCAGGCCACTATATTGAGACATGTCATCATAATACTTATCTTTAAATATTCCTTTACCATAATCATAAGCAGTTCCAATGGCTCCGCCTACAAAAGGTATACCTGTTAATAAACTCATTAAGCCACCAAATAGTCTACCACCAAAACCTGGTTTAAGAGAACCATCTGGTAATACATCTGTATATCCATATTTATTTGCACCACCAAACAAACGACTTTTTCCTGTGTACTTTTGTAATGGACCATATGTTCTATCAGCTATGTTTGCGCGTTCATCATAACCTAGATTTTGAGCTTGTGCTCTTTCTGCTATTTGTAATGCAGCTCTTTCATTTGCTTTTTGTCTATCAAAATCTCTATCGCTTTGTCCTGGAGCTTGACCAGAAAAACCACCACCTCCGGATCCTGTATCATATCCACCTCCGGCAGCTGTATCAGCTCCTCCTGCTCCAGCGCCACCTATGTCACCATAACTATCTAGTGACATAATTCCTGATGGACCTATGTTAGGACCTTTTTCTAATCCACCATGTAAGTTTGTTTTTAATATTAAATCTTTTTCTGCTTCTGTAATGTAAGCTAATTCTGTTGCTGGTTTATCAGGTGCTGATTTCCATTTTCTAGGTGCTTGAACTTGAGGTTGTTTACCTAAATAATTATCTACACCACCTTGAACTACAGGTTTATTATATTTTATTTTTTTATCTATAGACATTATCTTCTTCCTCCAGCATGTACATCTAACCTAAAAGTTCCTAATTTCCAATTAGAATCTACTGCTGTATTAGATATTTTTACGGCAACAGACCTACCTCTAGCCCTACAAGATTGATATTTAGTGGCAGATGTAATGGTAAAAGGGCCTAATGATGAACTAGCTAGTGTTTCATTGGGGAAATTTCTTAAGTCTAATTCAATTATAGTATTTCCGGCTTGAGTTATAAAGTCAGGTAAGAATCTACTCACTCTCATAATATACTCACCATCTCCTCTAAATGTAATTCCTTGTCTTTGATCTTGAGTAATATCAAAATCACCAGATAATATATTAGCAGGTATTGCACTGGTTGTTCCTATTTTAACTTGATTAACACCTTTTTCATGTTCATAATAATAAGTAACACCTTCAGTATTACCAGTTACATCAAAAGATGAGTCGGTGTCTGCATCATAATAAGTTGCATGGGGTAAACCAAAAACTGCTGAGTCAACCCAAGTAGTTCTTGGAAAGAGAGAATTAGCATTAGTGTACCATATGGGTCTATTAACAGTAGAATCTAAATAACTATAAACTACACATCTATTATTAACATTTGAATCGGATGTAGGATAAAACCACATTACTTCACCAAACAAGTTATTAATTCCACAATAAACCATTTGATTAGATGTAGTATTAAGATCATCATAAACATAGTCTTCTACTAAACAGTCCATTGATTCTAATTTACCAGTAAATTTAAAGAAACCATTATCAGACATCCAATAAGCAGCACCATCAACTTCAACTGCCGCATTTTTTCCAATTAAACCACAGTTAGTTCCTACTTGTTCAAAGGCAAAAGTAAAAGGTTGACCTACAAAACGCATGGTAAATAATGAGGTATCTGTCCATACGTAAATTGCATTTCTACCTAATTTTGCCCCTATGATCCGTGATCCGGCAGCCAGTCTTTGTGTACCAGCGGTATTGGTTGCTGTTGGTGCCCAAGTGTCTAATGTTTCTTGAGACGAGAATCTTATAAACATATCATCTTGAGTTGATGTATCTCCAATCGTTGTTTCAGTTCCAAATAAAACTAAGTGACGATCGGGTGTAGATACTAACATGTCTCTAGATGCAGTCGGTGCATTAGATATAATAGTTGCTCTTGTGGCTGTTGCATTACTTGCATCAGCATCCCATTCAAAAACTGCTCCATTAACAATTAAAGCAACTAATGTACTTCCTAAATTATCTAAAGACCATAAACCAGGTTCTGCAACTTTATCCGTTGTAGCTGCTGCTTGACCCCATGCTGCATAGTCACTGGTATTAGTTACCGTTGCTCCGTCTGAGTGAGCTGCTCGAGTTGTTCCTCTAACTGCTCTTGTAATTCCTGTTAAAGTTGTAGATCCTGAAACTCCTGTATAAGAAATTTCTTCACTTCCTACTTGAATATAGTTTGTGCCTGTAGTTGGAAATCCTGTAACAGAATCTAAAACAATACTGGTTCCGGATCCGCCAGTTCCATAAACATTGTCTCCTAACGCTCCATTTAAAGTATTAGTTTGAGGATTAGTTACTGTGCCACCCCATTGAGATATTCCATATCCATAAACTCCAACCTGATCAGCTGGACCTACGTGGTAGTATCTATAATAAGTTATACCTCCAGAAGTAGTAGCTCCTGAATCAGTTTCAGTAGCTCCGGCATTAATAGTAAGAGTAGTAGTGGTTGGTACAGATAGCACCATAAATTTTTTATCGCAAAAAGTTGTAGAATCAAAAACAGAATCAGTGATAGAACTAAATGTAGAACTATCACCAAATAAAATTATATCCCCTGCTACAAAGTTATGTGCAGATGAAAAAGTTAATGTAACAGTTGTATCACCATTAGTAGTAGTAAAAGCACTTGTAATAGCTGTTCCTGATGGATTAACTAAAGGATGAATATCATAGTAAACTCCTCCAGAATAAACATATAAAATTCTATTAGTTCCTAAGATGGCATATTTAATACCCTCTTTATTTACCATATGGTGAAGAGCCCGAGTAGGACCAGTTAGTTTTTTATCACCTAATGACTGCCAGCCTCCTACTTTTTCTGGTGTGCCATATCTAAATCTTACATTTTCTCCACCAGTCCATTGAGCCTCGGCTCCGGTTGGAGTGATTTGTTTATTAAATCCTGGTAAAAATCCTATCTTTTGTAGCATAACCTTGTACTTTATCAGTTTTTTAAATTTTTGCTAGATACTATTTTTAGCTATAAAAATTGTTCTTTAAAAAATTAACATTATGAGGAAATGATTTTATCTGTTTTTTCCAATCTTTTATTACGTCTTTAGAATATTTATTATATTCTTTATATCTAAGATGCCATAATTTATCTGTGCTTTCTTTATTAAATTTTAATAATGAGTATATATCTGTCGGCTGCCAATTCATTCCAGCTGCTATACAATGTAATCCACCATTAGTAGGAAACGCATATTCAAAACTTCTTTGTCTAATAGCATTATCTATACCGTTTATAATATTGGCTTTATGTTCTATTAAAGTTTTAGACCACTCTTTATTAAAATTATGTTTCCAATATTTAGTATCCGTTCTATGAGATAATGCATAATGTAATGCAACAAATTCTGCAAAATTAAAAAAGATTTGTTTACATGTGTAAGTAAAATTATCTTTATCAAATTGAGAAACTTTACCTCTATGTAAATTTCTAATTAAAACATTTAAAAATTCATGAACCGAAAATAATCCATTACTTTCTAAAGGTTCTATAAAACCAGCTGACAGTCCAATCGCTACTACATTTTTAACCCACAATCTTTTGTGAATTCCTGTTCTCATTTTAATTTTTTTAAAATTAAGTTCTTTAGTTCCTAAATAATTTTGAAACTCTTTAAGAGCATCTTCATCAGATACAAACTTATCAGAATATACATAGCCTGTTCCTATTCGATTCCATAATGGAATATTCCAAATCCATCCATTATTAAATGCTGTACAATCAGTATATAACTTTAATTCTTTTCTTTTATTTTTATAAGGAAGTTTAGTAGCCCACGCAGAATTATTAGGCAATAGATTATTTAAATTTATAAATTCTTCTTTTAAAGTTTCACCTAATAATAAAGATTTAAAACCTGTGCAGTCTATATATAGATCAGCTTTATATTTATTATTTAAAGATTTAATTCCATTATCATCTTGTTCAATACTAACAATATCGTCTTGAATATAATTTATTTTATTTTTGCAATAATTATTTTTTAACCACAAACCAAATTTTGATGCGTCAAAATGTAATGCAGAATTATTTTTTAGTGAAAAAGGAAGACTATTAGTTCTACCAAAATCTAATTTATTTTGTTTTATAAGTTGCATTGATGGAAAATAACATTCAGCATAGTCTGAATTATCTATGTTTTCATAATGTTTTTTTAACCACCAAGAATTTTGTCCTAATTGATAAGGCCCAACATGAGGATCCCCAAATGGATAATGAAATGATTTTCCTTTTTTATAAAAATTATTAAATTTAATACTTAATTTATACGTTGCATTAGTACTTTTAATAAAATCTTTATCTTTTATGTTTAATTGATGTAACCATTCCCTAAATTGAATTAAAGTACTTTCACCAACACCAACGGTTGGTATATTACCACTTTCAATTAAAGTAATTTTTTTATTGGGGAAAAATTTAACTAAAGTTGCTGCCGTCATAAACCCAGCAGATCCCCCACCTACAATTATTATACTCTTAGTGTCCACACATTAACTAGTAGGAGTCCATGTTAAATTGCTTTCATCCCAAAAATAAGGTTTAGTATTATCATCGGGATAACTTGTTGGGGGTTCCCATTGACAAGTTGTTTCATTTAAAGTCCATGAAGGATAGGGTTGAGGTAATAAAAATGCATCTCTGCTTTCATCATATGTATAACCTATACCTGCAAAATTTTTCCTCAAATTATTATTATAAGATGTTTGTTTCCAGTTATCATCTGTACCATATAATTTATTTAAAAAATCAACACCTGCTTGTTCATTTGTTGCTATATCATTATTAACAACTTCCACTGTTAATACAATATTTCCATCACTTAATTTACAAAAATGCGCCATTATGATAAGTACGTCCCACTTCCTGTAAATTTAATTATTGTGTCAGTTCCTGAAGTAGTAACTGTTGGACTTCCTGTTGTAGTTGCAGAATATCCTATTGTTGGTACTTTTAAAATTACCACACCTGATCCACCATTTTCCGCGCAACCACCTCCTCCTCCAGTGTTTGCTGTGCCTGCTGTTCCAGAAGTTGCAGGAGAAGCAACTCCGCCGTTTCCTCCTCCGCCAGCTCCGCCTGTGCCTCCAGTACCGTTGTGAGCAGCGCCAGCGCCCCCACCAGCGTAAGTTACAGATGAGCCTGTTATAGAATTTGCTGTACCAGCGCCTCCATTTCCACCAGTTCCTCCTGATGCTCCAGATGCATTACCTCCGACAGCTCCGGCTCCACCGCCGCCGCCGCCATTCCATCCAGAATTTCCTGATGCATTACCACCAGTATTTCCTTCTGATGGAGTGTACCCACCTGCATTTCCTGTTCCTTTATTTGAACCACCATCACCTTGACCACCTCCGGATCCACCGTTGGCAGCATTGTTTTGATACCAGCCACCGTAGCCACCGCCTGATGATGTAAAATCTGTAATTACTGTTCCTGCAACAGAAGAGTTAGCTCCACTAGTAGGAGTGTCTTTAGCTCCACCAGCACCCACGGTTACAGTTATTGTTCCATCAATAGCAATACTACTTTGAGTAGAAGTTCGATACCCTCCGGCACCGCCTCCGCCTCCGCCGCCGTTAGTCGCTCTTGCGCCACCGCCGCCAGCTACAATTAAAAATTCTATATCATAAGGATCTCTAGATACACCACCTCCTGCACCAAATCCTAAAACTTGATAACCAAATCCTTTAGTTTTAGGTCTTTTTGATTTTTTTGATCTTTTATTTAGATCTTGAAAATGATCTATTTTATATTCCTTCATTAGCTACTCCTTATGCGTCGTTAGCTAAATCAGTAGTGAAGAATAATCTAATTCCTAATACTCTTGCATCAGCACTAAAAGTATCACTACCATCAGCTGCATCTCTATATAATTGAAAATAAGTTTGTTCTCCCGCTGCGGCAGCTGCAATTGTTACTGCGCCACTTTCTGATGTAATTTGTTGATCTTCAACTGTTCCTATACCTGCATCTGTAACTTCTACAGCTGTTCCAAAAGCAACATCAATAGTATCACTATCTCCACAAGAAACCCCTTGTAAACCAAAAATACAGTTTCCTGTGTTAGTACTACCCGGTGTCCAATAAACTTGATAAGTTACTGTTCCTGCTGCCCATGATTTTGGAAACGCAACTGAAAATTGTGCATATTCTTTTGTACTTGCATCAAAATCTAAAACTTTCATATCAGGTCTTGTTGCTGTTGTTTCTACTTGTTTAGCATCTGCGCCGTTAGTTTCTGAACCATACATCGCAGAAGCTGGAATCCACATAGTTTCTTTACCAGCAATTTTAACTGCAGCAACTGTTCCACCAGCATCTTCAGCTTTAATAACTCCAGTTCCTTTTGTTACAAAAGAAATACCTATGTTTGAATCATCTCCGGTTGCACTAATAATAGGGTTATTACCAGTAGCAGCATTAGCTAATGTAACTTCATTAACAGCAGAACTTGTAGCTGTTAAAAGAGCTAACTGATTACCATTGGTGTCTAAAATAGAAGTCCCAATTTTTGGAGATGTTAAAGTTTTGTTTGTTAAAGTTTGAGTACCGCCAGTAGTAACAAATCCTAAATCAACTATGTTTGGATTAGATCCTGACCCTGTACCATAAACTATTTTAGAAGATGTATCACCACCTGTAAATGCAACAGTAGATCCTGTACCACTTACATATTTAAATGTTACTGCTTGTGATCCTGTTGTAGAATTTTTAAGGACATACATTTGTTGTACGTCAATTGGAATAGTTACATTTCTAGAACCTGTTAATGCTCCTGTTAAATCTATAACTCTATGAGCAAGAGTTGCTCCTGTTCCACCATCAGTAACTGTAAGATCTGTATCTCCAGAATCAGAGACCGCTTGAGTTGTATAACCACCAGCAAATTGTTCAATAATTTCTAGGTTTGTATTAGTTTTTGTTCCCCATGTACCGGCGTTTTCACCAGTAGCCATTTTTTCAACACCTAATGGTGTATATGTTGAAGCCATAATTTATCTCCTGCTTAATTTAGTATTTTTAATTTGTTTTTTATACAAAGTCAATATTATATATTACTATAATTATGGTGGTGTAACTTTACTCCAACTACCGCCCTGAGTAGCTGTTTTTTTACTCCAACTACCACCTTGTGTAGCTGTTTTTTGACTCCAACTACCACCTTGTGTTGGAGTTACTTTTTGCCAAGCTATTGGACCACCAACCTGTCCTACACTAATTGTAGCAGAAACACCAGTTAATCCCATTACCATTTCTGTTGGTGAAATAGAGCCAACTCCACTGGTTAAAGCGGATGAAGATAATCCTACCGTCATATCCGAAAGTGTAATAGCACCGACTGAAGAAGTTGCTCCTACTCCAGTTACATCTACTAATTCAACAGAAGCTACAGTTATTTCTCCTGGTGAAGCAGTAGCACTTACTCCTGTTAGTCCCATTACATCAGCTGGCGTAATAGCACCTACTGAAGCTGTTGCTCCAATTCCACTTAATGGTACAACTATTGCTGGATCAACAGACCCAACACTTACAGTTGCTGAAACTCCTGATATAGCTCCT
>VTLG01013054.1_pt1 | contig 27366 bp, 33 predicted proteins | sample 4694571 | NCBI WGS metagenome assembly VTLG01 (sample SAMN12604809, study PRJNA352737) | marine metagenome | biome: ENVO:00000447; feature: ENVO:00000209|ENVO:00000569|ENVO:01000036; material: ENVO:00002151; isolation source: viral sequences binned using virsorter ...
CCATAAAGAAAACCCCAAGAGGAACCACACCCTTGAGGTTTTCTTAGCGTTGCAACAAGGTAACCACTCCTTGCTATCTACAGACTAACATATAATATAGATATAGCTCTTAAATTTTTGTGTCTTTACCTGTAATTACTGACGAACTTATACAAGCTTTAGATGCTGTGTTTCCTAACAGACACCCAGACCTATCGCTGTCAGATCGAGAAGTGTGGTATCGTGCAGGGCAAAGGTCTGTTGTTGACTATTTAATTGAACAGCAACTTAGACAAAAAGAAACTATGTTAACTAACAGAGTATTGGAGAACTAGCTATGTGCATGGGTGGTGGTCAAAGAGTAACTAATGCGTTGCAAGGTAAGAGAGAGGTTAGAAATGATCCTGTCGTAGTTACAGGTGAACAAGAAGGTCTTGAAAAGAAAAAGAAAAAAAATGAAACAGCAGATTCTTTGAAGATTGCAAAACAAAAAGAAGCTAAAAACTTTTCTAATCCAACTATTGCTACAGCACAAAAGCTAACGCAAACAAAAAGGAAGACTTTAATTTAGTTCATGCTAGTATAAGGAAAAATTAATATTTATTAATTATGTGTTTAGGAGGAAGACCCAAGCCACCACCAACTCCCGCACCAGAGCCAGTTGATTCTCCTATAGAAGATACTGCTGATGCTGTTGTTGTTGGCAAACAAAAGAAGAAACAAGCTGCTGATACAAAAGTTGCTATGGGTAGAAGAATGGGAACTAGATCATTACAGATACCATTACTTGATGGTGCAAAAGGTGGAGATTTGAATTACCCAACTTAATATGGAATACTCGACACAAGGCACAACCGCAGCAGGTAGGTATGAAGCACTTGTTAGTAGTAGGTCTGTCTACGATAGAGAAGCAAAAGAATCTTCTAAGCTAACCATACCTAGCTTGATACCAGAACAAACATCAGGGACAAGGGCAAGAATAAAAACTCCTTTTCAAGCTACTGGTAGTCGTGGTGTGAACAGCTTGTCGAATAAATTATTAATGACTTTGCTTCCTCCAAGCACAGCTTTTTTTAAATTAGAAATAGACAACCTTGAAATAAGAAAACAAGGTCAAGATCAAATGAAGAGTGAGATAGATAAAGGACTACGCACAATAGAAAATGCTTTAATGAATCAGATAGAAATATCTAATGATAGGGTTGCCATGTTTGAAGCTATCAAACACCTAGTCGTATCAGGTAATGTTTTGCTATATCTAACAGATGCAGGTCTTAAAGTATATCCATTATCAAAGTTTGTTTGTAAGCGTGATGCAATGGGTAATGTATTAGAAATACTTGTTAAGGAAACAATACACCCACAAGCCTTACCTGCTGCTTTTTTAGAACAGATTAAAAAGAAAGAGAACTATGACGCTAAAACAATGACAGATGACCTTGATATATATACATATATAAAAAGAATTAATGATGATGTTTTTTGGTTTCAAGAATGTAAAGGAGAAAAGATACCAAACACAGATGGTAGATCAAGAGTAGATGTAACACCTTGGTTACCTCTTAGATTTATCCAAGTTGACGGTGAAGATTATGGTAGAGGTTATGTTGAAGAGTATCGTGGTGACTTGATTAGTCTTGAGTCTTTGATGCAAGCAATTATAGAGGGTGCTGCTGCTAGTGCAAAAACTTTATTTCTGGTCAATCCAAATGGGGTCACAAGAGCAGCCACCATAAGCAAAGCACCGAATGGAGCAGTAAGAGAAGGTACAGCAGCAGATATTTCTGTGATGCAAGTTGGCAAAAGTGCAGACTTTTCTATTGCTTTTAGTGCAATACAAAGAATAGAAGCAAGACTTGAGTTTGCTTTCTTGATGGCAAGATCAGTACAACGTGACGCAGAAAGAGTGACAGCAGCAGAGATAAATCTTATGGCACAAGAACTCGAAAATAGTCTTGGTGGAATTTACTCTACCTTGACTCAATCTTTCCAACTACCATATTTAAAAAGACGTATGCACCTGTTAGTACGACAGGGTAAAGTTCCTAAGTTGCCTGATGAACTGGTCAAACCTAAGATAGTGACAGGACTTCAAGGTCTTGGTAGAGGTAATGATAGAAACAAACTCATAGAGTTTATAGGAACTGTAGCTCAAGCTTTAGGACCAGATGTGATGAGACAATACGTGAATGTAGATGAAGCGGTCAAACGTCTTGCTACCAGTATTGGTATAGATACTGCTAACCTAGTAAAAACACAAGATCAGATCCAAGCAGAACAAGAAGCTATGCAACAGCAGCAACTTATTCAAAGTCTTGGACCTGCTGCTTTGGGGTCATCTTTAGTTGATCCTAAAAAACTAGCTGATGCACAGGCACAACAACAAACAATGGAGGAACCTCAAGATGCCAACCAAGAAGTCCAGTAGAAAAAGAGATGAAGATGGAAAATTTGTCTCTGAAAAAGCTATCGTTAGCGAACTAGGTGTTAACGAAGAAAACCCTGTACCCGAAAAGTCTGGTGATGTCACTACTAGACATGGCAGTACAATTCACTATAGTTAAAAGAAAACCACTATGACTTCATCACAAGTAAATGTTTCAGAGACACCACCAATGTCTGCTTCAGACTTGGAAGGTTTAAAAGATGACAACGGCCTGTATGCGGGTAAGTTTAAAACTGTAGAAGATCTTGTAGGAAGCTACAAAGAACTTGAAGGTAAGCTTGGTGCTATAGATCAAACCAGAGAAGAACCAGAAGGTGTTGCAGAAGAAGAGACAGAAGAGCAAGAAACAGAAACTAACGATTCTGAATTTAATGCAGATGAATTTTATGGAGAAGGTCTTGCTGCTGTTTTAGACGAAGTTGGTATTGATGCACAAGATATATCAAATCGTTTTGCAGAAAATGATGAGATTTCTGAAGATGATTACACCAAATTAAATGAAGCTGGTTTTTCAAAACAAATTGTTGATACCTATTTAGATGGTCTACGCAATGCTGGTATGGCAGGTGAAGTAGATGCACAAGGTATCAAAGACTCAGTCGGTGGAGATGAAAGTTATGGTCAAATGGTCTCTTGGGCTATGGCTAATCTACCTGCTGAAGAAGTCCAAGCCTTTAACAAGTTAACTGATATTGGAGATGGACCTGCTATTAAGTTGGCTGTTCAAGGTATCTTTTCACAATACAATAATGCTATGGGAGTTGAACCAAATCTTTACTCAGGTCGTGCATCTACAGGTGGACCTACACCATTTAGATCTACAGCAGAAGTAGTAACTGCTATGTCTGATCCTCGTTGGGAGAAAGACGTATCTTATACAGAAAATGTAAAAGCACGTTTAGCAGGTTCTAACGTATTCGGTAATGGCTAAACCTACAAATCCAAAACTTTACGCAAGAATAAAAGCTAAAGTAAAACGTACTGTAAAGAAGTGGCCTTCTGCTTATGCAAGTGGACAACTTGTAAGGCAGTATAAGGCTGCTGGTGGAGGTTACTCTTAAAATGAAAAAACTAACAGACAAACAAAAAAAGAATCTTGATAAAACTGGTGATGGTAAACTCACTAAAGAAGATTTTTTATTAGTTCGTAGACTAAAGAAAAAGAAAAATGGCAAAGCTTAGTCTTAGTCAAATCAGAACTCTGAAGAAACATTCAGAGCATCATTCTAAAAAACACATGGATATGATGAAGAAGCTTATGCGTGAAGGTTCTTCATTCAAAGCTGCACATAAAAAAGCACAAAAAGATGTAGGCAAATGAGTCTTACTAGATGGTTCAAAGAAAAATGGGTTGATGTCAAAACAGGCAAAGACTGTGGTAGAGGTAAAGATGAAAAAGGTAGACCTTACCCTGCTTGCAGACCATCAAAAAGAGTTAGTAGTAAGACTCCAAAAACTACAGGAGAAATGAGTAGCAAGGAAAAATCTAGATTTAAAAGAGAAAAGACAGGCTCAAAGAAGATTAGTTACCAACACAGAAGAAAAAAAAGAAATAGTTTAAAGATTGCGTAAAGGTGTTATATTTTAAGTAGCTTACATTTTTTATGTCTAAGGGTGTATCAATGACCAAGAAGGATAAAGACCCCACAGGTGGTCTTACTGCTTCTGGTCGTAGAAAATACAACCGAGCAACAGGTGGAAACTTGCAAGCTCCTGTTACTAAAAAGACAGGTCTTTCTCCTAGACAGAAAGCAAGAAGAAAATCTTTTTGTGCAAGAATGTCTAAGGTAAAAGGACCATTAAAAAAAGATGGCAAGCTAACTCGCAAAGCTCTTGCACTACGCAAGTGGAATTGTGGGTCTGCATAAATTAACAAAGTAGAAATCTAAATATCCTTGTGCCTGATGCGTCAGATACCACTTGAGAGAAAGGATTGAAACGAAGTTAGTTACTCAAATTTGTAAACATTAATCAAGGAGTTTTCCTATGGCTAACGCCACAGTATCACGCCTTGGTTTGGTTAATAATACTGGCACAGCGTTTGACGCACTTTTTCTTAAAATCTTTTCAGGAGAAGTTCTAACTGCGTTTGCCAGAAATAACATTTTTAACGAGCAACTTCATTCAGTTCGTACTATCACAAGTGGTAAGTCAGCACAGTTTCCAGTATTAGGAACTGCTACTGCTGCATACCATACAGTAGGAACTCCTCTTGTTGGTGCTAACCAAATCAAGGCAAATGAAAAGATTATCAACATAGATGATCTTCTAATTGCACAGAGTTTTATCGCAAACATTGATGAACTCAAGAATCATTATGACGTAAGAGCTACTTACGCTGATGAGCTAGGTAAGGCACTTGCTCGTACATACGATCAAAACGTAGCCAAGCAAATTGCTAATGCTTCCAGAGCTTCTACTAACCTTAGTGGTGGTAATGGTGGTCTCGTATTAACACTTGCTAATGGTAATACAGCTTCTTCTGATGTTACTGGTGATGAGATAGCAGCAGCTATCTATGACATTGCACAGACATTTGATGAAAGAGACATTCCTCCAACAGATCGTTTCTGTGTATTACCACCTGCTGAGTACTACAAACTTGCTGAGTCTGCTACAAGAACTGTAGACGTTGACTTCAACCCACAGGGTAATGGTTCGTTTGCTTCTGGTAAGGTACAACAAGTTGCTGGCATACCAATCATGATGTCAAACAACGTACCTCAGAGTAACGTAGGTTCTAACCCAAGTGGTGCGAACAACACTTACTCAGGTGACGATAGTAAAACTATTGGTCTTGTCTTCCACAAGTCTGCTGTTGGTACAGTAAAACTTATGGATATGACAACTGAGATCTCTGGTTCTGACTACGGAATTATGTATCAAGGTACATTAATGGTTGCTAAGTATGCTCTTGGTCATGGAATCCTAAGACCAGAATGTGCAGCTACTATTAAGCTATCTGCTTCTTAATTTCAATTTATAGGGTATCTTATTATTAGATACCCTTTTTTTTATACCCATGTATCATTCAAAAAAGAAAAAAAAGAAAGGTGGGAGAGACTCACTTAAAATTAAAAAGAAAGGTTATTAATTATGTTTGGTAAAAAGAAAAAAGGTATTCTTGGATTAAAAGGTCAAGCTTATCTTGATGCTTATAACAATCAAATGAAAGAAACAGGCAAATCAACTCTTGCTGAAAAAGCTAGGTTTTTTAAAGAAACTCAAAAATTAAGAAGAATAGCTGAAAAGGAGGCTGGTAGCTAATGGCTGTAGCTGCAACCACCGAACTTCAATGTATCAACATTATGTTGGCTGCAATAGGAGAAGCTCCTATTAACAGTCTTGTAGGGTTACTTCCAGCAGATGCCGTTACTGCACAGTCAACTCTTCTTGAAGCTAATAAAAGTATTCAATCAGAAGGTTGGTCTTTTAATACAGAAATAGATGTAACCTTTACACGAGATGGATCAAATCAAATTAATTTGCCAACAAACATTCTTAGAATTGATGCTAATGTTAATCATCACCCAACGATAGATCCTATACAACGTGGCACAAAATTATATGACAGACAAAATAATAAATATGAATTTGATGAAGATTTAATTTGTACTGTTGTTTATTTTAGAGATTTTGATGAAATACCAGAACCAGCTAGACATTATATGAACATACAAGCTGCAAGAAAATTTGTTGACAGAATTGTAAGTGACCAAGCATTAAGAACTTATACATTACAAGACGAACAAAGAGCTAGAGCAATACTAATGGAAACTGATTTATCAAACGGAGATCACAATATACTAAGAGGTGATCCCTCTCTTACCAGTATCTTTGATACTTACAATCCTTCTAGTGCTTTAATTAGATAACTATGGGTGTTATATCAAGAGCTATACCTACATTATTAAGAGGTATATCTCAGTCTTCTGATGCTTTGAAGCAAGCCGATCATGCTGACATACAAGACAATGCTGATAGCAACCCTGTTCTTGGTCTTTCAAAAAGATCAGGATCACAATTTTTAGCTACAGTTGGCAACTCTACTCTTGGTAATGTTCATATACAAACTATCAATAGAGATGCTACTGAACAATATGTAGCAATATTTAGTAATGGTGATGTCAAGGTTTTTGAATTAGATGGTACAGAAAAAACAGTAAACAAGCCAGATGGTACTAATTATTTAAATACTTCAGACCCTAGAAGTGTAATGAAGACAGTAACTATTGCTGACTTTACTTTTGTTGTTAATACAAGTATTACAACTGCAATGGATACAGCAGTATCAAATAGTGCCAGCAATATAACTCAAGCAGTCATATTTATAAAACAAGCAACATCAAAAACAACTTATTCTGTAACTGTAGATGGTGTAACAGTTACAGATGACACTACTGGTAATGATCCTTTATCAACTGATACTGTAGCTTCTGATCTTGCAGGTGGTTTAAATTCTGGTCTTACAGGTTTTACGATTGCTAGAAATGGTCCTGTAATACATATTAAAAAAAATGATGGTAGCAATTTTTCAATAGATGGTAACGACTCTCAGGGTAATACCAAAATGACTATTATCAAAAATACAGTACAGCAGTTTACTGATCTTCCTAATGTATCGCCTAATGGGTATGTAGTAGAGATTGTTGGTGATGAAGGTACAGCCTTTGATAATTATTACGTTAAATTTGCAACTAATAATGGCAATGCTTTTGAAGAAGGGCAATGGCAAGAAACTGTAGAAGCTGGCATACCTTTTAAATTTAATTACGACACAATGCCACACGTTCTTATACGTCAAGCTGATGGTAATTTTAGATTTGCAAGAGTAGATGGAGATACATATACAATATCTGGAACTGATTTTACATTACCTCAATGGGGTGAACGTGTTGTAGGTGATTTAGTATCATCACCAAATCCTTCTTTTATTGGTAATAAGATTAATAACGTATTTTTCTTTAGAAACAGACTTGGATTTCTTGCAGCAGATAATGTAATACTTTCAACAGTCTCAGAGTTTTTTAATTTTTTTCCAGAAACAGTTATATCAGTTTTAGATACTGAACCTATAGACGTAGCTGCATCTCACACAAAGGTTGCAATACTTAAACACGCGGTAACTATGGGAGAAAAACTTATATTATTTTCTGAACAAACGCAATTTGTATTATCAAGTTCAGCAGATAACCTTACACCTTCAACAGCTAACGTACTGGTACAAACTGAGTTTGAAAGTAACGCAGCAGCACAGCCTGTTGGTTCTGGTTCTTCTATTTATTTCTTAACTAAAAAAGGTTCTTTTGCAGGTATTAGAGAATATATTATTGCAGGTGGTCAACAAATCCAAGATGCTGCAAACACAACAATTCATGTACCAAGACTAATACCAAGTGGCATTTTTAAAATGGCAGTATCAAACAACCAAGATATTCTTGTTTTGCTTGGTACAGAAAATCCAAACAAGCTATATGTAAACAGATGGTTATATGGAGATGGATTTAGTAAAGCATTAAACGCTTGGTTTACTTATACATTAAACAGTAATAGGTCTATATTAAATATTGATTTTATTGGTACTGATTTAATATTGGTAATAGAAGAAGCTAATGGTGTAACCCTAGAAAAAATACCATTTGAAACTAACTTTAGAGAACCTAATGCAGAGTTTGAATATCACCTAGATCATAAAGTAACTGAAGCTACTAGCGGTGTATCTGTTGCTTACAACTCTGCTACTGGTATCTCTACATTTACAGTTCCTTATAGATTAAGAGCCAACATGAATATTATTGGTCGTTATCTTGCCAGCAATGAAACAAGTACGTTTGTAGATGCTGAAGGCAATACAAAAACTCTTGTATCAGGACAAGCACTTACAACTACCAATACATCAGATGGATCTACTTCTACAATTACAGCAACAGGTGATTTTAGAAATAGTAAATTTATTATTGGTGAACCTTTTGAAATGCACTATAGATTTAGTAAACAAAGATTAACTCAAGGCGGTGGAGGTGCTTCTGAACTTATAAGTGGTCGATTACAAATACATCATTTTTATATTAAGTATGAAGATTCTGGTTTCTTTCAAGTAGAAGTAACACCTGAGAATAGAGATACATCATTACATAAATTTACTGGTCGTTTGCTTGGTGCTGCTTCTGCTTCGATTGGTCAGATTAATTTAGATACAGGTACATTTAAAGTACCAATTATGAGTAAGTCAGATAGAGTAGATATAGATGTAAAGAACAATACGTTTTTGCCTACTTTATTAGCTAGTGCAGAATTTGAAGGAGTATTTCACATGAGGAGTAGAAGAGTTTAATGGGATATTTAAGAAAATCAAAACTATCAGATCTTAACTATGTATGTCAAAACATGAGAATGATGGATCGACTTGAAAGTAAATATCAGACAGGACAAGATCCAGAAGATGCTTTGCGTTTGTCTTATTTGTATGGCGAAAAAGTATTGACTATAGCTGGTGATAAAGATCAACCTATGGGATTATGTGGAGTAATAAAAGATGGTTGTATATGGTGTATCATGACAGATGAACTATTTGAGAATAAAAAATATAAAATACAACTTATTAGAAAAGGTAGAGAATGGGTAGATAATTTGTTGAAATCTTATAAACTCCTATATAATTTTGTATATGCAGAGAATCATGCTGCTATAAAGTGGCTAGAAGCTCTCGGTTTTGTTTTTATAAAGTATCACGAAAAGTATGGTCAACATGAAAAACCATTCTATGAATTTTTGAGGATTGCCTAAATGTGTAGTCTTGTTGGTGCTAGTGCTGGTATAAGTTTATTTCAAGGGCTTGCTATGCGTGGTGCTGCACAAGACGCTGCTGAACAAGCATATCAAACAGAGGTGGCAGGTGTAGCTAATGCTGAAACTGATAAAAGAAATAAACAAGCAGCATTAATGGAACAACAAAGTGATAAAGAAAAAACTTCCGCACAAGATAAATTTGCTAAAAGTATTGATGCCTTAAAAGCTAGAGCTTCACTCTTAGCTTCAGAAAGATCAGGTGTAAGTTTTGGTTTGATTTTACAGGATAACGAAAGACAAGCAGCAAACTATAGAGAATCTATAAGACAATCATTAGAATCGGCAAGAAGACAGCATAAGAGGTCTATACAGCAGACAGAATCACAATATCAAAATATAAGAAATCAATACAGAAGTCAGACACAACAAGCATATAATCAAATACCTTCTCTAGGATCAGTATTATTGGGTGCAGGTGCAAGTGCCTTGCAGACCGAAATCGCTGTAAATCGTTAAAACTATGTCATCAAGTTTTCAAAGTACTGCTTACCAATCGTTTGCACAACCAGTTGATACGTTTGTAGAACCTGTTAAGGTTTTGCCTAAAACTAATATGATGGCACTTGCTGAAACTTTGAAGGTTATAAATCCAGTATTAGAAAAGTTTATAGAAACTAAAATTGACGAAAGAAGAGCAGAAATATCAGAAGAAGCAATGAATGATGCTTTAGATAGCTCAACAAACGATTGGGCTGACGCATCTAAATATGTAAGAGATAATAAACTTTTTAGTGGTAATAGACTTTATAACAAGGTTTTTAAAAGAACAAAAGCTACTATCTTAGGTGGTAGTTTAGAAAGTAAATTTAAAACTGAATACGAAAGTGCAACAGTAGATGGAGTGCCTTTATCAAACTTTTCTTTAGATTCATTAGAGTTTTCAGATTGGTTAAATGAAACAAGAACAGAAGTTATAAATTCTTTAGGTGATGTAGATAGTGATACCTTTAACAAGAAATTCTTTCCATACCTTATAAATGCCACAACTAAAATAACTGACATTCACGAAAAAAGACATGAGGAGTTTCAAGTAGAAAAATTAAAAATTGATGCTTCTAGTCTTGCTAAAAATGTAATAAATTTTCAAACAGCAGGTCCAGACTCAGATGATGTAAGCAAAAATCAATTTTTATTATTAACAGCTTCTATAGATCAATTTGAAAATGATATAAATAAATTAGGATTAAGTTCAAAAAATAGATCAGCTATAAATAAAACAATATTAGATAGTCTTAGTGCTGAAGCAAAAAGAATTGGGTTTGATACTGGTGATGTAGATTTAGCTCTATCAATTTTTAAAAGTGCAGATCAATTTCCCTTTGGTCCTAGTGGACAGTTAACTTTATTAGAACACCCTGACTACGTTGAAATGGAGAATAAGTTAAGAGAAGATGTTGAAGACTATACAGACAAAGCAGATAGAAGAGACAGGGCAGATGCAAAAAGACAGAAAGAAGAAGCTATAGAATTAGGTATGTTAAATGTTGCATCTTTGTATGCAGCAGGGAAAGGAGAAGAAGCAGTTAATTTATTAGAAGAATTACAAAGAGCAAACCCATTAATTGCAACAAAACTAGCTTCAAATGCACAAGTTTTAGATGGCGATACGAATGAAAGATATGGTCAATTACTATTTAAAATACAAGAAAATCAATTTGATACATTATCAGATGCAAGAATAGCAGCTATGGCTTGGTTTCTTGATCCAGCTACAATTAAAGATGACCAAAATACAGGCAGATTAAACACTTTAATGACTCTTGCAGGTACAGTTGATAAAGGAATTTTAACACCTTTAAATAGTTATTTCACAACTTACGAAGGAAGATCTAAAAATTTACTTACATCAGATACCCAATTAAAGATATTTTCTGCAATAGGTAAAGAAGAACAATTAAATCTTGTAAAAGTAAATCTTGAAGAATTTAAACAAGAGTTTAGAGAATGGAGATTAGAAAATCCAAATGCAGGTACAGGACAGATTAATGCAGAATATGACAGACTTGCAGATATATATGATGCTAAATTACTAGCTAAATTAAAAGGACAACTAGACCCTTCAAGTGAACAACCTGACAATAATACAGAATTTATAAATCAAAACCAAAGCGGACTTGAAGGAGTAGCTACAGATAGTGGAACTAATAACAATAACGAAACTGGTGATTTCTTTGGTAACACAAGTCTACCTTCAGTTGAATCAAGAGTTATTGCTGAACTAACAAGAATGGGAGGTATTACAAAAGAAAATAGAGATAAGTTACTAGAAGAAGTAGTAGCAGAAAAAGCAAAAATGAACTTTACAAATATCGTTGGAAAGTCAGAAGCAGATCGAATAATTAGATTTTTACAAACAGGTGAATATGGATTTGGCGGTGAAGGTCCAAGGGTTTATGAACCTATGAAGTTATTAATAGATGATTTTGAAGCTAGTGCTTTTACTGATGATGATTCACCTACTACTGTTACTGTTGAAGTAGGTGATACTTTAAGCGAATTAGCAGATCAGTTTGGCTCATCAGTACAAGCCATTATGGAAGCAAACAATATTACTAATGCAGATTTAATACAAGCAGGTCAAGAATTAATTGTACCAATGGTTGAGAGAGTAAACATGCAAGAAGAAAAAAATAATCAAATAAAAGCATTAAATGTGATATTAAAAGATACAGACAAGACAAAAGTAATACCTCAACCTAAGATAGAAGATATGTTGTTAGCTGTAGGTTTTGAGCCAGAGATTGCTAAAATCATGGCTGCTGTAGCAATGGCAGAATCAGCAGGTAATCCTATGATTGATACAGTAAAATCAGGTTTAGATCCACAGAAGAAAAAAGAATTTTCTATAGGTTTATTACAACTAAATATGAAAGATGATAGGGAAAGGTTGTTAGATGTGTTTGATATTGAATCTGAAGAAGAGTTATATGATCCTATTATTAATGTAATTGCAGCCAAGCGACTTTATGATGAACAAGGACTAGATGCTTGGGGTGCATACAAAAATGGCTCCTATAAAAAGTTTTTAAAGAACTAACATGACAGACTCAAACATCAATAATCTTCTAAATAATGAAGAGGAAGAAGAAAAGAAAAAAATAGAAACACCAGAAACAGATGCTTTGTTTCAAAGGTTTGATAATCAACCCCTATCTGCTGTCAGCAAAGTTATAAACAAAAGCCAAGCAGGTGTAGTAGATTTTTTTGATAATAAGTTTTTAGGAAATCAAAGAAGTTTTGAAGAAATATTAGAAAACAGATCAAGAATAAGAAATGAAGCAGAAGAGAAACGACAAGAGATAAGTGAAGAAATCACAAAAACAAAAGCATCACAAGTAGTTAGAGGTGCTATAACTGGTCCTTTAAAAGCAATAAATGAAACTGTAGAGTTTGCAGATGATATATACGACTATCTAGCTGGCAATCCATACGACAATAACGACCTTATTGATTACAGTTATTTTGAAAGAGAAGATGATGGTGCATTTTTTCAGATACCACAAGCTATAACTCAATTCTTATTACCTATGGGGATCTTTACTAAAGGTCTTAAAGGTATTAAAAACCCTTGGACAAGAAACCTTGTTGCAGGTTTTCTTACAGATTTTGTTGTAGAAGATCCATTTGAGCAAAACCTTTACAACATGGTTGATGAATATGAAGGTGCTTTAGAACCTGTAATAGACATATTGAAAATGCCAGCATCAGTATTTAAGGCTGATGATGATATATCTCCTATAGAAGCAAGACTTAGAAAAGCTTTTGGTGGTGCAATTTTAGGAGAAGTTTTAACAGGTTTAGCTGTGGGTTTAAAAGGTTTTAGAAATTCTCCTTTAGCTCCAAAAATAATATCAACCTTAGAACGTAAAAGAAAATTAAAGTTTAAAGACCTTGGTATTGATGAAGCTGGTAACGAATTATTAGATGAAAAAGTTATTGACTTAGTAAAACCTTTAGAAGTAAAAAAAGGTAAAGGTATAGGAGATACAACACAAGTACCAGAAGTCGGTGACAAAATAGAATCTACATTCAACCCAAACATAACTGGTGGTGGTATTGATGAGCTTACAGATAGTCTTCTAAATATTGCTGAATACTTTAGAGATACAGATGAATTAGGGCAATGGGCTAGGTCTGTATCTTTAGGAGATATGTTTGCTGCTTCTCAAAGACAAACAAATGGAGAAGCTTTAGAAGCTGCTAGATTTTTCTTACAAGAATTTGGTCCTTTCAAAAAAACTAAAAATGGCAAGATAATAAACAATCCAAGGTACTTACCTGCTACAACTATATCTGTAAATCAAATGATGAATAAAAATGGCGAAGCTGTTTTTAATTTATCTGCTGCTTTGCATAATGCTATAGCTACAAAAAATGCAGATTTAATAAAAGAAATAAAACCAGCATTTTTAAAGGAAGTAAAAGTATTAAAAGGTCTTGTCTACTTAAATAAAGGAGTCAGTTCTCTTACTTCTCAAACTTTAGGTGCAAGAAGAATTGCAGGTGATTTAAGAGATACAGTAACAGAAGCTAAAGATTTTGGTAGGAGATCAAGAGGTACAGAAAATATAAATAATATAAATAGAGATTTTGTTGAAAACGTAGGAGTAAGTGAGATAGATGAAACCTTTAATAAGATTTTTGATTTAGTAGAAAAAGGAGATCAAGAAGCTGCTTTAGCTCTAACAAGACTTACAAAATACTTGAACGTAGCAGGTGGTAATCCAGAAGTTATGAAACACATGATTAAAAAAGGATTGCTTTTAAAAGGTGTAGAGTTTACTAACGAAATATTTATCAACTCTATTCTTAGCGGTCCACCTACTCATATAGTTAACCTTTTATCTACAAGTTTAAATACTTTATCGAAACCACTAAGTCAATCTCTTGGTGCTGCAAAAGTTGTTTTTAGAAAAGATATGGATATTTCTTTTGCAGATACACTTTTAGCTAGAAGAGATAATTTAATATTTAAGCCAGAATTTAATTCTGATGAATTTATAAAAGGTTGGAAACAATTTATATATATGGGTGAATCTTTAGGTGATGCTTTTAATATTGCTCGTAAAGCTTTTAAGGTAAATGAAAATATACTTGATAGAGGTGCAATGGTTTCAGATGCACAACGAGTATCAAGAAATATAAATGCAGAAGATGTAAGAAATTTTGCAGATCAAAATATTGTCACTAGAGGAACAGTAAAACCTTTTGTTGATGTGTTTTTAGCTGATGCTTGGCTTCCTTCTATCTACAACAACTTTAGAAGAATAAATGGTTTCGGTTCTCGTATGTTAATTACAGAAGACGAGTTTTTAAAACAAGTAAACTTTAGAGCTTATGTAAAAGCAGAAGCTTGGGAGCAAGGAATAAGAAAAAATTTACAAGGAGATCAATTAAAAAAATACATTCAAACGCAAACAGAGAAAGTATTTAAAATTGTTGATACTGGTAGTGTTGGAAAAATGCCAAAGAGTATTCAAGATATGTATAAGAAAGCTAAAGATTTTGCTGCTGAAGCTACATTTACAAAAGAATTAGATAATACAGGAATTGCTGGAAGAATACAAAATTTTGCACAACACCCTTACGGAAGAATAGTTTTTCCTTTTGTAAGAACTCCTGTAAATATTTTTAAAACACAAATAAGACATACACCTGTTGTAAATTTATTTATGAAAGAATACAGGCAAGCACTTAGAAGTACAGATCCTAATATCGCTGCAAGAGCTAGAGGTGAAATGTATTTAGGAGGTGGATTTGCTGTTTCAGTTGGTTTGATTGCTAGAGATATAGAAAATCCTTTTGCAGAAATAGCTATGACAGGTGGTGGTCCTAATACTGTAGGATTTGGAGACTCAATAGAAGCAAATAGACAATTAGTAAAACAAAAGAAAGAAGAAGGCTGGCAACCATATTCATTTAGATTTCTTGTAAGAGATTCAAATGGAGAAATAGTTTTGACAAAAAGTGGTAAACCAAAATATAAATATATTTCTTATAAAAGACTTGATCCTTGGTCTGGTACTTTTATGCTTCTTGCAGATTTTATAGACATAGAAGGACAAATAGGAAGCCAACAAAGTAATGATTTTGCTACTGCACTTACTGTTTCTATTGCAAGAAATCTAACAGATAGAACTTACATTAGAGGTCTTACAGAAGTTGCTGAAGCTATACATAATCCTTATGCCTTACAAACTTTACTAGCAAGAAGGGCTGCTAATATTATAAATCCTGTTGCTGGATTTGGTAGATCGGTCAAAAGAGCTACAGACAAAACAAAATTAGATACTACATATTATCCAGCAGACGAAATGTTTACAGGTCTTAGACAAACTCTTAATGAATTAGCTAGAACAATACCTTTTTATAATGCAAACTTAGAACCTGATAGAAACTGGTTAACAGGTTCAGTTGTTGAATATCCTAGTGGTTTTGGACCTGATACCTTTGATATTTTAAATCCTTTTACTGCTACTAATACAAAAGATAATTATGTTCTTAGTGTTATTAATGATTTAAATATATCTTTGCAATCACCTAAAAAGTTTTTTATGAGAAGACAAGGAATACAAGGAAGTGGTATTGAACTTACAAGCAAACAATATGCAAGTTATATTAAGTATTTAGCTTTTGATACAAAAGAAGATGGTCAAAGGTTAATTGTAAAATTATACAAAGAGTTAAATAAACCTGAGAACAAAGCTTTTTATAAAACTGCTATGGGTGAAGAAGTTGATTCAACCAATCAAGATGTTATGGTTGGTGTTCAAGACAATGCAAGAGCTATACTATCAAAAAAAATAAAAGGTATAGTAGGAGACTATAAAGTAAAAGCAAGAAATGAATGGTTACGTTTACCAGAAAATAGAGAATTATTTAAAAAATATGGTGCTAATATGGAAATAATTAACAATGAAACAGCCAAAGCAACACTTAAAAACTTGGAAAAAATTAAAAACCTAGGCAATTAATTATGGCTACTAATACCACATCTACATCACAAACTCATAACGGAAATGGTAGTACAGCCACTTTTGCTATATCTTTTTCTTTCTTAGAAAATACAGAAGTTGATGTAACAGTTGGTGGTGTTCTTAAAACACTAGGCACACACTACAATATTAGTGGTTCATCAGTTACTTTTACTTCTGGTAACATACCTCCTTCTGGTACAAACAATATTAGATTTCAAAGAGATACAGATATAAGTGCAAAGAAAGTAGACTTTGCTGATGGTAGTGTTTTAACAGAAACGGACCTTGATAATAATAGTGACCAAATATTATTTGCTCAACAAGAGATTACAGATAAATTAGGTGGTATTGAAGAAGGAGCTACAGGAGATCAAACCGCAGCAGAGATAAGAACATTAGTAGAAGCTGCTACTGATAGTAATGTTTTTACAGATGCAGATCATAGCAAGTTAAATGGTATTGAAGACAATGCAACACAAGATCAAACAGCGTCAGAAATAAGAACACTTGTAGATAGTGCAAATGATAGTAATGTCTTTACAGATGCAGACCATTCAAAACTTGATGGTATAGAAGCAGGTGCAACTGGCGATCAAACAAACGCAGAGATAAGAGCAGCAGTAGAAGCAGCAAGTGATAGCAACGTATTTACTGATGCGGATCACACAAAACTAAATGGAATAGAAGATAATGCAACAGCAGATCAAACAATAACAGAAATCAAAAGTCTTATAGCTGGTAGTCCTCTTGATGCTAGTCATCTTGCAGCAAACTCAGTTACAACTTCTGAAATAGCAGATGCAGAGTTAGTTACTCTTGCTGGTATGCAATCAGGTACAGCTTCTAAATTAGCTGACAGTACAGCTTTAACTGCTGATATAGCAGACCTTAATCAAATAGATGGTATGCAAAAAGCAACCACTATAACTGATGACGATACTAAATTTCCTACAAGTGGTGCAATCGTAGATTATGTAGCTGCACAGTTAGCACCTATTGGTGGCTTAGAAGCAATAGCGAATGAAAGCTCTTTTCCTAATACACAACCAGCATCAGGTGTCGTAATAAGTATTGCTGATACTGGCGGTATGGTAGTAGCATCTGATGGAACTGCATCTGGTACTACAGTAGGTGGTACGACAGTAAATATATCTGGTATTGCTACAAACTTTCGTGGAACTTCTGTTTCTGCTGGTGTAAGATTTCTTGTTGTTTCTACGGGTGCAGGTCAAAACTATACATACCACAAAGCAACCTTAAGAGAAGATGATCTTGTAAGTCTTAGTGGAGATATAAACGATTTTGCAGAAAGATATAGAGTTGGATCTAGCAACCCTACAACCAGCTTAGATAACGGAGACTTATTCTTTAATACAAGCACAGGTAAAATGCTTGTGTATAACGGTACAAATACTGCGTGGGAAGAAGTACAAAGTATAGGTAACTTCTTTATATCTACACTTAGCCCTGCATTTGATGGCAGCACACAAAATTTTACCCTTAGTGATGCACCTACAAATGCACAACAAATTTTATTAATAATAGAAGGTGTAGTTCAGAAACCTAATGCTGGTACATCTACACCTACAGAAGGTTTTGTTTTAGATGGTAGTACAGTTAAGTTAGCTGCTGCACCTGCTACTGGTGCAAGCTATCACGCAGTAGTAATGGGTTCTACTGTTAATATTGGAACTCCAAGTAATAACACAGTAAGCTCTGCTATATTACAAAACTCATCAGTAATAGAAGCTAAGATTGCAACAGATGCAGTTACTACAACTAAAATTCTTAATGATGCAGTAAATGGTGCAAAAATTGCAGATGACTCTATAGATTCTGAACATTATGTAGATGGCAGTATAGATACTGCACATATAGCTACTGGTGCAGTCACACAAAATGAAATAGGTAGTACTGCGATTGTAACAAGTAAGCTAGCTCCTGATGCTGTAACAGATACTATTTTATCTGACCATTCTTCTGATGATAGTTTACGAGCAGTTAATACAAATCATATTAAAAGTGATGCTGTAACACAAGCAAAAATAGCTTCTGGTGCTGTAGGCTCTACTGAACTTGCTAGTAATGCAGTTACTACAGCTAAGATTGCTGACTCAACTAGCAATACTGATGGAATTACAACAGCAAAAATTGCGACAGGTGCGGTAACTACAGCGAAGTTAGCTACAGATGCAGTTGATAATTCTAAGTTAGCAGATCAAGCTGTAACCTTAGATAAGCTACCACATGGTACATCATCTAATGATGGTAAGTTTCTAAGAGCAAACAACGGAGCAGATCCTACGTTTGAAACAATAACAATACCACAAGCATTTGTAAGTGGCATGATAATACTTTGGTCTGGTAACGTAAATAGCGTTCCTAGTGGATGGGTAATATGTGATGGCTCAAACAGTACACCAGATTTAAGAGATAAATTTGTTGTTGGTGCAAATAACGCTTATGCTGTAGGAGCTACAGGTGGTGCTACAACTGATTCTATTTCAATAAGCATATCTGGAAATACTGGTGTAGAATCAGTTTTCGGTAGTAATGGTTATATACAACCAAGTCCACATAATGCCAGACCACAGCATAGTCACTCATTTAGTGGTTCTGGTAGTGCGACAGTCGACACATTACCGCCCTACCATGCACTCTTGTATATAATGAAAACATAAATTAGTTTACTATGCCTTTAACACAAGTTACATCAAGACTAATAGAAGATACCTTACGTTATGTATTAGGTGCTAGTAGTACAAATCACTATACATTTACAGGTAAAGGTCTTACAGGTGCAGTAAATGACCCTACGCTATATCTCAATAGAGGTCATACTTATATCTTTGAAAATAGAAATGCTAGTGGACAACACCCTTTCTATATAAAAACCAGTATTGCTAATGGTGGCACTAACGATCAATACAGCACAGGGGTAACAAATAATGGTGGTGCTGGTGGTACAGAAATAGTATTTACAGTACCGCATGATGCTCCTGACCTTTTGTATTACCAATGCAGTAGCCACATTAATATGGCTGGTCAGTTTAAAATTTCTGGCTCTGTAACAGATGGAAGCATAACAGAAAGTAAACTTGCTAGTAATGCAGTCACTAGCGTAAAAATTGCAGATGACGCAGTAACTACAAATAAAATTTTAGATGGTGCAGTTACCAACGATAAGATTGCATCTGGTATAGCTGCAAGTAAAATTACAGGTTTAGCTACTGACTCTATAACAGAAGGAAATTCTAGTGCTGAAATAATTGATGCTGGCACAGGTCAATTTAAAGTAGCTCTTGATGGTACAGATGCTAACTTTACTGTAGATGCTACTTCTAGTGTTTTTGGAAGAAGTGGTGCAAACCAAGCTGTACAAATATTTGGATCTCTTCGATTTTTATTGGGTTCTGGTGTTCAACCTATTATACGTCTAACGAGTGGTGGCAACATAGAAGTTACAGGTGCTTATAATGGAGGAGCTAGTATAGGTCAGGTCTGGGAGTTTGGAGGTTATCAAGGTACACATATATCTGGTGGTAATATAAAACCTCTTACTGATAGTGCTTTTGATTTAGGAACTAATGCTGTACGTTGGCAAAATATTTATGCAGATACTTTATATGGTGATGGCTCTAATCTAACTAATTTACCTGCTGCTACAACATCTATAAACAATCAAAGTAATGCTTATACTTTAGTAGCTACTGATGCTGGCAAAGCTATAAATTTATCTGGAGACATTACCATACCAAATAATGTTTTTTCTGCTGGTGATAGAGTAATTCTTGTTAATAATAGTGCAAGCTTCAAAAATCTTTTTACAGGATCAGGTCTAACTATATATAATACTAATGATCCTTCTTACCCTACTGGAAATAATACTATACCAGCTAGAGGTTTTTGTACTATATTCTTTATTTCTGGTAGTATTGCCTATATAGAAGGTAAAGTAGACATTGTACCAACATTTAATGCAACTAATAATTCTACAAATATAGTTTTATCAAGTGTATTTGGTTCAAATTGGAGTGCTAATATATCAAAAATATACAACGTTCCAAGCGGAGTTACAGTTGGAGGAACTAATGCTGGAGGTTCAGCTATATTAATTTCTTCTGGTATGGGTGGTACACTAACACTAAATGTATCAGGAACCGTAATAGGAAGAGGTGGTTTAGGCGGTGATGGTGGTTTAGGTAGTCAACAATACCAAACTAACCCTCAAAATGGTCAAGGTGGTGAAAATGGTGGTCACGGAATACAAGTAGATAGTGCAAACGCAACAATAAACAACCTTTCAGGCGGTCAGATTTCTGGCGGAGGAGGTGGCGGTGGCGGCGGCGGTGCCGGTCGAACAGGACAGCAACTTGCTTACTATCACGGTGGCCGTGGTGGTGATGGTGGTCAAGGCCAAGGTTACAACCAAAATCAGACTAATGGTGCTTCTGGACAAAATGGTTCTTACAATATAGGTGGTGTTGGTGGTACTGGCGGTAATGGTGGTACCCTTGGTAATAATGGTACCTCTGGTAATGATGGTGGTAATGCTACGTATAATACTAACTTTGGCCCCGGACAAGGTGGGGGTTTTGGAAGTGCTGGAAAAGCCATTTGGAGTAATAACGGCAACTCATGGACAAACGGTACAACAGCCGGAACTTATCATGGTTCTTACACCTAAGTGGATATACCAGAAATATATTTACCTGATACAAACTATATTCTTAAACCACCTAATACAATATTCCATCCACCTGTGGTAGAGGAACCTTATCTAGATCCAATTCTTTTACCTTCTCTGGAACAAGTTGAGTCGGGTCTGGGAGGTCAGGAATCTTCTGCTGAAGAAGAAACAACATCTTCAAAGGGGGAAGAGTTACAGCTAACACCAGAAACAATACCGACAAACCTGCCAAACCCCAAAGAAACTTTATCAACTGAAGAACCTGTAGCTACGTTTAATATACCATTTTTTGGGGAAATGCCTATTCCCGCCCCAGAGGTCATTGCCTCCTCTGTAATCGCTGCGGGAACTGCAAGCGTTGTGAGTGTGGCGGGCGGGATTGCCATGCAAAGCGTATTAGCTTTTATTAAGAAAACATTTAAGAAAATATTTACTAAGGTTCTGAAGAAAGAGGTAAAGGATCTGCAAACAAAGAAGGATTAGCTTTTACATAAGTTCGTATATTGATTACATCATTGCAAATATATGCGAACTTAGACTTAGGGTTTATCATGTAGCCTGATGCGTGAAGCTGACTACACTTCAAAACACGAACTAGCTGTTTATCATGCACTTGCTTGTCTAGTTCTTCTTTGGCTAGGTCTAGCTTTACTTTGGATAATTCGTTACAAGTTTGATTATCTCCCAGAGGTATCATAAAACTCATCTGTACTCCCCAACCTTCGTTTATAGAATAAGTATCTTCGCCCTGTGCATCATTTCCTGTATAAAAAGGAGTTACAGCCAAAGTAGGTTGACTACAAACTAAGTTTCCAAACTGCTGTTTACCTGTCATTCCATTATTAATATTCATATTCTGATTAATAATACTAGAATTACCAACCGCATTTGGTTGAGCCTGTACGTTTGTATCGCCTTCGGCTCTTGCTTTATTACTGACTAAAGACAGACAAAGAAGTGATAACGCTAGTAGTCGTAATCGTATCATTCTGTGTAATTTCTTCTATTTTGGTTCCTGATGCTCTAGTAGTCACACTTAATGACCAATCATCAGTAGCAGTATTAGGAGTAAAAATTGCATCTGTAGCTGTTATTCCTCCGCTAGAAGCACTTGTAACAGCAATATTTGAAGCTTCCCAAGTTTCCAGAGCAGACCCATATTTCTGAGTAACTATTGATCTGGTTATTGTCTGAGTAGTATTCTCTGTGCGGTTGCTAGAGCCAGTACTCCAAGTTGGTACTCCGTTTGCGTAACAAGGTGCAACTAAAAACAAACTTAGTAGTAATAGTTTTTTCATTTTTTCGTATTGTCGGGATCTACTATTAACTTTATAGGTGTATCTATTCTAACTAACTGTGTACTACCTAACAATTCTTGTAACTCAGCTTTTGTACTTTTAGCTCCTTTTGCTCCGTTTTCCTTGCCTTTTTGAGTTATTGAAGCACCAAAACTACTTGCAAGACCTACAAAAACTGAAGCTATAAATGTGGGATCAATTTTTTGTTGTGGTATTCCTAATTTAGACAAATCCAAGTATGAAAGGCTTAACATTGCTGTAGCCCACCCCAACAAAATAAGTCGAACTAAAAGTGATACAAATTCAAATTGTTCTTCTCGATCAGGCACAGCCTCTTGTAATTTAAACCATACGCTTTTCTTTTCTTGTTTAGGTTGTTCTGCCATAGAAGTGCAAACTCTTGTCTAATACTAGCAAGTTAGCTATGTTTGAAAAGTAACACAAGATTATTATGCTAAAAATCTTAAAACCAATACTACTAAAGTTCTTTACTACAACTGCTGTAAAGAGATTAGTAGTCGATTTGCTTAGAGCAATTTGTAAACAAACCACCAACACGCTTGATGATCGTGCTGTTGATATGTTGGAGCAACAACTATTCCCAAAATTGAACTGATATGAACCACAAAGAATTTTTTAAAATCCTTGTTGGCAATCCACCACCAGAAATCGAGTTCGAAATTGAAGTTAAGCAACGTGAAACAGAACAAATGCCTGATGAAGCTGTAAGGGCATATTGTTTAGACCTTGTTAAATACACAAGACTACAAGATTTGCTTTTATCTTCAGCAATAATGCGTATATCAGAGATAGAAACTAAACTATATCGCTATGAAAAAGGTATGGAACTATATAAAAAGGTTAGAAAGCTAGGTTTTGTAGGTAAAATTAAGTATCTTCTGTTTGGCAAAACAGATAAAAAGTGATTATATTAATTAAAAACAAGACTAATCATGGATAAGAATTTTAAAATCCTAGAAAAGTTACATTTACTTCTTGCGAAAGAACTAACAGATAAGATTACAAGTGGAGAAGCAAAGGCAGGGGATCTAAACGTAGCTAGACAGTTTTTAAAAGATAATGGTGTTGAGTGCTTACCTGTAGAAAAGAACCCAATGCAAGAGCTTATGGAGAACTTACCAGACCTAGATGCTGTACCTTTAGCTGATTTATAATTGCAACCTTTACCAAAAAAACTACAAGACTTTAGATATTTCTTAATCGTTACTTGGAGACATCTAAACCTACCAGACCCTACACCTGTTCAGTTAGATATAGCTGAATATCTACAATATGGTGCAAGACGTAAAATCATACAGGGATTTCGTGGTGTAGGTAAGAGTTGGATTACATCTACCTATGTAGTGTGGAAACTTCGTATGAATCCACAGCTAAAATTCTTGGTCGTATCTGCCAGTAAAGATAGAGCCGATAACTTTACTACATTTACCATGCGTCTTATCAATGAGATGCCAATACTTGCTGATTTGATACCTAGAGATGACCAGAGAAACAGTAAGGTAAGTTTTGATGTAAAACCTGCACAAGCCGATCATGCTCCCTCATGCTCTTCTAGGGGTGTCTTAGGGCAGATGTCAGGAGCTAGGGCAGATGAAGTAATCGCTGATGACGTAGAAGTTCCTAACAACTCCTATACACAGCCCATGAGAGACAAACTTAGTGAAGCTGTAAAAGAATTTGAAGCGATATTAAAACCAAATGGAAAGATTACCTTTCTTGGTACACCACAAGTAGAAAACTCTGTGTACCTAACACTAGAAGAAAGAGGATATGAAACAAGAATATGGACTGCACGTTACCCAGAACTAAAAAACAACTATGGAGATAGACTTGCTCCTATTATCAACAGAAAGCTTACAGAAGGGCTTGTAAAGCCTAATGATCCTGTAGACCCTATAAGGTTCTCAGCACAGGATTTGATGGAACGTGAAGCTTCCTATGGTCGTTCTGGCTTCAATTTACAGTTTCAACTGGATACAACCCTATCTGACCAAGATAGATACCCATTAAAGATAAACGACCTAGTAATTGCTTCTGTAAATAAAGAATTTGCACCAGAAAAAATAATCTGGTCTAATAATCCCGAATATGTAATTCAAGATCTGCAATGTGTAGGGTTCAATGGTGATAGATTCTACCGACCAGCCCAAGAATTTGGTGACTTCATAGAATATACAGGGTCAGTTATGTTCGTTGACCCATCAGGAAAGGGTAAGGATCAGACCGCTATAAGCTGCGTTAAGATGCTTAATGGTAATTTATACGTCACAGAGTGTTTAGGACTCTCTGGGGGCTATTCTGACGCTGTTTTAGAGAAGATTAGTAAGATTGCTAGAGACAATAACATAAATCAAATACTTGTAGAACAAAACTTCGGTGGTGGTATGTTCGCTGAACTGTTAAAACCCTTTCTAATGAGATTCCACCCTTGCCAAGTTGAAGACGTTAGAAACAATAAAACCAAAGAACTACGTATAATCGACACATTAGAACCTGTAATGAACTCTCACAGGCTCATAATTGACCGCAAAGTGATAGAAAAAGACTTCCGTTCTAATCCTCAAGAGACACCAGAAAGAAGACTTAAGCTTCAACTTGTCTATCAACTATCTCGTATCTCTCGTCACAGGGGTTCTCTCGTACATGATGACCTTGTTGACTCCCTTGCAGGTGCAGTTGCTTACTGGACAGAGTACATGGCTCAAAATGAAGACCTAAATATCTCTAAAAGAAAAGAAGAATTACTATCTATACATACAGATAACTGGAACTCTATGTTTAATAACACCATATCTCAAACTGCTATGGGTATGACCCCTCAACAAATAAGAAATAGCAACGTATCTAACGAAGGTTTCCTTAAAGATTTCTATTAGGGACCACTATAGGAGAAAGAATACACCCGTAATTCTGACTCCATACTTAAGAACACACTAAGATTACACTAAGAATACCCTAGGGGGAAGGACCCTTAGACTGCTGCTGCATGATTAACCCCCAAAAAAATTTAGAAAGAAAAATTTGAAGGGGTAATGCGTATATATGCGTTGCAATTTTACCCGTACCCTATCGCAAAAATTACAAAAAAAAGGATATTATCTAGTAAAACCATTGATATAACTAGGATCTCATAATATATCTTATATTATTTATAGGGTATTCTCTTGTTTTGGCTTTGATTTGCTTTTTATGGCTCTTTATTTTTGTTTATTATCGGTACATAATCTTATTGTTACAAAATGTTAACTTGGATTTCTTAAGTGATACCAAGGGATAACAAGGAAGTTTCTATTGAAGCCTTGCAATAGGCAACAGTACATGTAATGATATCAATATCGGATTCGAACCGATCAATCAAACCAAACTAAGAACCACTATGAACACAATTAAAGTATCTACTAGATCAGCTTATGGACAAACATATGTTGATGTAATTGATGACAAACAACGAGGTGCTTTGCAATCTTTAACAGGCAACAGCACATTAACTCAAAACAATATTAACTCTTTGAAAGTCCTTGGCTTTAACTTTGAGTTAGTACAAGAAAAACCACAAGAGATCTCATTTTAGAACTATGATTGAAAGAACTTACAAAGTCACTTATTGTTGTGATTATCTTGACTCAAATCCAGTTATCAAAACATTTGATGATTATGACGAGATGCAAGATTGGATATCTGAAGAAGTACAAGCTAGACTTGATTTCTTTGTTCAGCATAGTCCTTATACAATTTCTGAAGAAGATTACAAAAATCAGGAAGAAATTGAATATTCATTAATGACTATTAAAGAACTTTAACGATTCCTTAAAGCTTACTTAGTAGGCTTTAAAGAGTCCTTAAGACTCTACAAACCAAACAAACCAAATTGAACCATGAACCAACTAAAACAAGATGTAGCATCTTATATGATCTCTCAACTTGAGAGTGAAGTCGGACTAGATAATGATGTATCAGATTTACACCATTATTTACTTAATGAAGATTATTTCATTATTGGAACTTACGAAGCTAAACAATGGTTAGGCTCTGAAGTCTTTGACGTTATCGAAACAATCAGAGAATATGAGCAGTCAAACTTTGGACAAGTATCAACCGATTTTTCCGACCCTGAGAAAGTCGCTAATATGATTGCTTATATCTTGGGTGAAGAAATATTATCTGAATCTGACATTTATCAACAAATACAATTTGATAAAAACATATTAGAAGAAGATGATATTTCAAACCTTATTGAAGATTTAAAAGAATCTTTCTAGGTGGGCTAATAAGCCTACCTTGAAAGGCTCATAAACCTTTCACTTTACAAACCTTATTTTGAACCACATTATGCTTACTAAACTTGAGAAGAAAGAGTACAAAAAGTTAGGAAAATTAATTCTTAGCTTGCCTACTGACTCAAAACAATTTCATGAGATCACACCTAGATTTCTAGAATTGAATCAAAAAAGATACAATCCTTTTTACAATCGAGGTGCTAAGTAATGACCAAATCAAAATACATTTATCGTACTTATGATAATTCGTCTATTGATGGTATTAAAAAAGCCGATAGAGAACATAACAGGCTTATTAACTTAGGTTATAGAGTAAGCCATACATCAAGCGGATTGATGTCAGCACACATGACTTACGAGTTATGCTCTTAGATTCTTTCTTAGAGGGCGGTCTAGCCCTCTATGAAAGGCTCATAAACCTTTCACTTGTAAACCTTACATTTAGAACCACAATGAAACACAAAACAATCACATCAAAAAGCTACAACAGAAAGTTTTGGCTTAACGATAATCAAGACTTTTGTTGCTCGCCTTTAGATGCACAACACAAAGTAGATTTAGTTGAAGATTGGATTGCACATGAACACGTTGAATCAGTAAGCAAGTATCAATTATCAAATGATCTTGAACACTTCTTTGAAATTCAAAGACATTTAACGATAGTTCAAATGGGAGGGTTCAGCACAATGCTTGACTCATACCGCAACAGAAAAGTGAAAACCTCTTAGTTTTCCCTAGCTGGACATCAACAAGTCAATTTAATTTTAAAAACTAGGTTGACTTTTCTTTTATCCTTTGGCATACTCATATACAGGTATGCCAAATACCA
>VTLG01014059.1_pt1 | contig 27364 bp, 52 predicted proteins | sample 4694571 | NCBI WGS metagenome assembly VTLG01 (sample SAMN12604809, study PRJNA352737) | marine metagenome | biome: ENVO:00000447; feature: ENVO:00000209|ENVO:00000569|ENVO:01000036; material: ENVO:00002151; isolation source: viral sequences binned using virsorter ...
CTGATTTATCAGCACTATTTACTGGCTTTTCTACAGAAAAAGCAGGTGGAGCAGGTCAAGAATTAACAGTTCAAGATTTATTTGAAGCGTCAGCAGAGTTAAGAACAAATAATGCTCCTGCACCTTACTATGGTGTATTTCACCCAAAGCAAATATTTAATGTTAAAAAGTCATTAACAAATACATTTGCAGGATTAAATACAGAACTATCAAACGAAGCTATGAGAAGTGGTTTTGTTGGTCAAATTGCAGGTATCGAAATATTTGAATCAAGTAATATTTCTGTAGATGGTTCTGATGATAGTATCGGTGGTGTATTTTCTCAAGATGCACTTGCATTAGCAATGATGCAAGACCTCAAGATTGAATCACAAAGAGATGCTTCATTAAGAGCAGATGAGATTGTTGCTACAGCAGTTTATGGTGTTGGTGAAATCCATGACACATATGGAGTTAAGTTAACAGCAGATTCAGTTGCAAGTTAAAACTTATGGGGTGGGCGACCACCCCTTTTTTAAGGAATTATTATTATGGAAATGGTCAAACTTAAAAAAGACGATAGAGTTATTGAAAGAAATAAAGTCGATTACGAAAACAATAAAGACATTTGGGCTAGACGAGGTTGGTCGTTAGATGATGGCAAACCTGCAAAGCCAGAACCAAAACCAGAACCACCAACAGATCAAACTATTATTGAAGAAGAACCTAAACCTAAAAAGACAACTAAAAAGGCTGAATAATGTCATCTACAGTATTTAGTGTTCAAAATACACATTTACAAAAGATACAGCCAGATATTTTAGGTTTTGGCATAACAACTTTTGTAGATCAAATTCAATTTGCTGAAAACGATGTTTTAAGGCGTATTCGTGAGGAATGGTGGGAAAGATATCGTCATCAAGTCAGATATAAAGATATTACTAAAGTTTCATCAGTAGAGATGGTGAATAGTAAATTAACACCTGCACAATTTGAGTTGGCAGTAGTTTATATAGCACTTTGGAAATATGTTTATCCACAATTAACAAAATGGAGAGACCCAGACACTGGCGAGGGTAAAGACACATTTCAAGTTCAGATAGATTTTTACCGAGATAGATATGAAGAAGAATTTCAAGCTATACTAAGAGATGGCGTGGAGTATGATGAAGATGGTGGGGGTACAGTATCTGATTCTGAGAAAGAACCAATACATCATTTACGCTTAGTGAGATAATGCCTGTAGACATAAAAGTAAATGTTAATAATATTGAAGTAAAAAAACTTCTGAAAAATATTACACGCAAACAAAAATCAGTTATTCAAAAAAGTCTCAAAAGAGTGTCAAATATGGCTATTCTTATGATTACAAAGCGTACACAAGCAGGTAAACTGCCAGATGGTGGAAAAATGCGTTCTTATGCAAAAGGTACTGTCAGAAGCCGAAAAAAAAGGGGTAGACAAACTGGTTTTGTAGACCTTACTGATACTGGAAAGATGTTCAGAAGTTTAGACTTTAGAACTGGTGGTTTTAAAAGCACATTATTTTTTGCCAATAAAGAAAGAGAAAAAATTGCTAGTTATCACGATAGTTTGGGTGTAGGCAAAAGAAGAATTACAAGACCTTTTTTTGCTATCGGTGATAAAGAAGAAGATAAATTGAGAAGTGAATTTTCAAAATTTTATTTTAAGCAGATGAGAATATGAGCAAAAGAGAAAACATAGCTAGTGATATAATTACAAAACTTGATGCTGTTACAAGCCCTATTGAGTTCAAAAAAATAACAAGAGAACCATTTGAAGTAGAGGAACTTTCAGATGCACAATTTCCTGCTATGTTTATACAATCTGGTGATGAAACAAGAGAAGTTTTAAGCATTGGCGATACTGGAAGTGGCACATATTCTGGAACTATAGATTTTCTTATTGTTGCATTTGGCAAAGGTACATCTTCTAATATTGATACAGTAAGAAATCAAATTGTTGAAGTTATTGAAGAAACACTAGATAATGATGTTACAAGAAATGGAAACGCTTTAGATACACAAATTGTTGACGTAAGCACTGATGAGGGTACAATTTACCCATATGGGGGCGTTAGAGTAACAGCAAGAGTGTTCTATGAATTTACAAGAGGGAGTGCATAATGGCTAAAGATATTAGAATGATAAAAGGTGATGATGAAATTACCATATCAGAAGATTTTTTGGAGCATTACAAAAAATTAGGCTACAAAACTAATGAAAAAAATGCTACAAAGAAAAAAGAAGAAGTGATAAAACAAGACGAGCAAAAGGAGGTCTAAATGGCTACACATCACGGAAAAGAGGGCGTTGTTACTGTAGGTGGAACTGCAATCGGTAATGTTACTGGTTTTACAATAGACACTACACATGACGTTGTTGAAGATACTTCATTAGAAGATTCAAGCAAAACTTTTAAAGCAGGTAGGGGAACATTTACAGCTTCTATTGATATGAACTATAATGAAGAAAATACACAACAAGAATCATTAACAAGTGGTTCAAGTTTATCTTTTGTGTTCTTACCAGAGGGTAACACTTCTGGAGATCAGAGTTTTAGTGGTACTGGTATTGTTACAAGTGTTGGACTAGGCGTAACATTAGATGGCATGACTACAAGAACTGTTGCATTACAAGGTAACGGAGCATTGACAATCGGAACTGTCTAATGTCTGAAAAAATAGATTATTTTGATGGCATAAGAGAACATTTTAACTCTTTAGAAACTCAAGTTATTGAAGTTCCAGAGTGGGGTTTAGTAGGTGAAAAATCAATTTATTCAAAGCCTTTTAATATGCTTGAAAAACAAAAGATATTTAAAGGTGCTACGAATACCGACTTAGATGTTCTTATTGATGTTATAATTTTAAAAGCATTGACGAAAGATGGCGATAAAATGTTTAACGATACTCAAAAGTTAGCATTTCGCACAAAAGCAGATACAAATATAATATCAGATGTTGCTACAAAAATAATGGGAACTGATACAGACAATATAGATGACGTTAAAAAAAACTAAAGAACAACCCAGAGTTGCATAATATCTTTGGTTTAGCAGAGAAACTTCATAAGTCAGCTTCCGAAATATTGCAAATGCCAGTTTATGAGTTTAATATGTGGATAGCATATTTTGATTTGCAAAAAGAAGAACAAGATAGGCAGGAAAGAATAGCAAGGGCAAGGCGTGGCAACTAAATCAGTAAATATTGACATTATAGCTAAAGACAAGACCAAAATGGCTATGGATAAAGCTATGGGGAATGTCGATAAACTCAAAACCTCAGTATTTAATCTTAAAAATGCTCTTGTTGGTCTAGGTGCAGGTTTAGTTGTAAAATCTTTTGTTGATGTAGGTAAACAAGTAGAATCTTTACAAATCAGACTTAAATTTTTATTTGGAAGTGTTGAAGAGGGTGCAAAGGCTTTTGATGTAATGGCAAAGTTCGCGTCAAGAGTGCCATTTTCTTTAGATCAAATACAGCAAGGTGCAGGGGTTTTAGCTGTTGTTAGTAAAGATGCAAATGAACTTTCAAAAGTTTTAGAAATTACTGGAAATGTGGCTTCAGTAACTGGGTTAGATTTTAGGACAACAGCAGAACAAATCCAAAGGTCATTATCAGCAGGTATATCAAGTGCAGATATTTTTAGAGAAAAAGGCGTTAAATCTTTATTAGGATTTAGTGCAGGTGCAAAAGTATCTGTAGAAGAAACCAGAGAAGCATTATTTAGGGTTTTTGGAAAAGATGGCGAATTCGCAAATGCTACTGATGATTTAGCTAATACATTAGAGGGTACACTTTCTATGATAGGCGATAAATTTTTTGCTTTTCAAAAAACTGTAGCTGAAGCCTTTTTTGTTGGATTAAAAAAAGAATTTGGTGCTTTAGATGATGCTTTAGCTGATAATGAAGATGTTATTCAAAAAGTTGCAAAAGCTGTTGGTAAAGGGCTATCTGATGCTGTAATTATGGCAGGAAATGCAGTTAAATTTTTACATGATAATTTTGAAACAATAAAAGCATTAGCAATCGGAGTTGTTGTATTTAAAATATCAAAAGCCTTTTTGGCTTTGGCTTTATCTGTAAGAAAAGTTGGGTTAGCTATGTTGGCAATGTCAAAAATATCTAAAACTACAGTAATAGGTATTTTGCTTGCTTTAGGGGTTACTATAGCAGAATTAACTGGTGCAACAGATAAATTTTTTAAAATGTTTGAGAAACCTAAATCTTTAGAAGATTTTAAAGCAGAAATGGAAGTTGTTATAGCAGAACTTCAAACTTTTTCAAATAAAACTGATGAAGCATTTCAAAGTTTTGTCGGCACAGAGGTTAAAAGTTTAATCAATGACCTTGAAAGTATGAGAAGCAGAGTAGCAGAAAATTCACAAGAATATTCAGTTTTAACACATATGCTCAATCAAATCAGAGATGCAGTTTTTCAAGTGCCATTGGAAGAAATGAATGTTAAATTAAGAGGTCAAACTGAAGAAGTTGGAATGTTAACAAAAGCATATGAATCTTTCTCAAAAGGTTTTATGGAAGCAGTAAATGGTCAAAAGTCTGGTTTTAAACAGATTGAGGACATAGGAAAACAAAGTTTTGGTAAATTAAAACAAACGCTTACAGATTTTGTCATTACTGGTAAACTGAACATTGGAGATTTAGGAAAATTTGTCGTTAGAAGTTTTGTAGAAATGTTAGTAGGCGAAGCAGTAAAAATGGCTTTTGCTAAGTCATCAGCTATGTTTAAAGCAGATGCAATAGCCAAAGGTACAGCAAGTGTGTTTCAAGGTGCATTAAAAACTTTTGCAGAAATACCATTTCCATTAAATTTAGTTGCAGTAGGTGGTGCAATAGCATTTGGTACATCATTACTTAACAAAATAAAAGGTTTTGAAAAGGGTGGTAGACCACCAGTAGGTCAACCAAGTATTGTTGGTGAAAAGGGTGCAGAGTTATTTGTTCCAGATCAAGCAGGAACTATTGTGCCAAATGATAAGTTAGGCATGGGGCAACCAGTAACAGTGAATTTTAACATCAATACAGTTGATGCCAGAGGGTTCAATGAGTTATTAGTTAATAGCAGAGGGGTTATTGTTAATATGATAAATCAAGCTGTAAATGAAAAAGGTAGAATGGCAATAATATGAGTGGTGCTTTACCAAATGTTAGATTTAATGCTTTAAATTTTAAGAATAATCAAAAAACATTATTCTCTGAAACCGATAGTGGTAAATCTTTTAGACGGCAGGTACAAGGGCAAAGGTTTAGTTTTACAGTTTCATATCCTCCTATGAAACGATCAGAGTTTGCCCCAATAATGGCTTTTATAATTAAGCAAAGGTCAAGAAAAGAAAATTTTACGATTACATTACCGAGTTATATGAACGCTCAAGGTAATGAAACTGGCACTTTGTTAGTCAATGGGGTACACTCTGCAAGCGATACCACTATTGCAATAGATGGTTTTGCAAGTAATGGAGCAGGTAGATTAAAAGCAGGTGATTTGATTAAATTTGCACATAGTAAAGTTTATATGGTTGTCGAAGATGTAACGTCATCAAGCAATTCTGCAACAGTAACAATAGAACCACCATTGAGGGAAGCATTAGCTGATGATAGTGCAGTTACTTATGATAGTGTGCCATTTACAGTGCATTTAACAAGTGATGTCCAAGAGTTTAACTCAAGCAATAGTCATAAAGATGGAGAATTATTATACAATTACCAGTTTGATGTTATAGAAAGTTTGTAATGGCTAGAGGGTTAACAAGTGCAGTTAAAACCGAACTAGCAACTGGTAATATTGAGCCAATTTTATTAGTAGAACTTGGTTTTGGAACGCCAGTATATTTAACTAATGCAAGTTTTGACATAACCTCTAGTGTATCTGGTTCATCAAGAACTTATTTAGCAAATGGACATTTTAAAGGTATTACTGGAGTAAGCGAAACAAATAAACCTACAAAAAACTCTTTAGCTGTAAGTTTATCTGGCGTAGATCAAACTTATATTTCTATTGCATTGAATGAGAACATTATTAATGATGATGTATTTATTTACAGAGGTTTTTTAGACAATAATTTAGCAGTAATCTCAGACCCATTTTTGTTGTTTTATGGAACAATAGATGAGTACAAAATTAGCGACAATACAACTACAGCCAATATAAATTTAACAGTTACATCTCATTGGGGTAATTTTAGTAAAACCAGTGGTAGATCAACAACCGACAATTCTCAACAAAGATTTTTTTCTGGAGATAAAGGCATGGAGTTCTCTGCACTTACTGTTAGGGACATTAAATGGGGTAGAGTATGACAAGTGTTCATTTATATCAAGCAGAGAAAAAAGACGTAGAAAACATTTATGATTTGCTTGTAGAATTTAAAGATGAAGATTTATCTGATTTAAATTTACCAGATGTAGATAAACCAAAACTTTTAACATTTATAAATGCAATGTTACAAAAAGGGAAAATTATACTTTTAAAAAATTTAGACAAAAATAAATTAGTTGGTTTGTGTATATTTTACAAATCTGAGTTATGGTTTAGTAAAGATCAAGTAATGAACATTCATGTTATTTATATTAAGAAAAATTTTAGAAGTTATAAATTATTAAAAACAATGATTGATAGTGTAAAAAAAGTTTCTGATGGATTACCTATATTTTTAGCTATTACAACTGGCTTAAAAATTGATGCTGTTTTCAAAAGATTAGGTTTTGAAAATTTAGGCAGTAACTGGAGAATGATGTAATGTGTGGTTTTATTACCGACATTGTAGATAGCATTGTTGATATTGTAACTGATGTTGTTGATATTGTTGTTGATGTTGTTGAAGATGTAGTTGGTTGGCTAACCCCAGAAGTAGATATACCAGATTTTTCACAAATACAAGCCGATCAAAATGCAAGAGGTGTATTAGTCAATAAATTTAGTGCTAATAGTTTTATACCAGTGGTTTATGGCACAAGGAAAGTTGGTGGTAATGTCGTTTTTTTAGAAACATCTGGAACTGATAATCAATATTTATATATGGCATTAGTTTTAAGTGAGGGTGAAATCAATGATATTACATCAATATTTGTAAACGATAATCAAGTTACATTTACTGGCGATTTAGCAGATAACACTCAAGTTACAGTTGCAAGTAGTGATGCTAATTTTTTTGATGGTGCAAGTTTAATAACTGTAGAGCCACATTTTGGAAGCGATTCGCAATCAGCTTCTAGTTTACTTTCAACATTAAGTTCATGGACTTCAAATCATAGACTTAGAGGTTTATGTTATTTAGCGATTAGATTTACATGGAACGCTGATAAATTTGGCTCTTTGCCAACAGTTCAAGCCATAGTGCAGGGCAAAAAAGTTTACAATCCTAACTTAGATAGCACTGTTACTGGTGGTAGTGGCTCACATAGAAAAGATACCAGTTCAACATGGGCTTATTCTGATAATCCTATTTATCAATTATTAGATTATTTAAGAAACGATAGATTTGGAATGGGTATTGTAAACAGCTATTTCGATAGTAATTTTGCTGATTGGCAGGTTGCAGGTGATGTATGTGATACTAATATAACCCCTTTTTCTGGTGCTAGTCAGATTGATTTGATGGATAGTCATACAGTTGTAGATACCTCAAAAAAAGCCATAGACAATGTAAAAGACTTTGTAAGGGGTGCTAGAGCCTATTTAAATTTTACTGGTGGTAAATATAATATTTTGGTTGAAAGCACTGGTAGTGCTTCAATAACCCTTACAGAAGATAACATTATTGGTGGTATTACAGTTCAAAGCAAAAATAAAAACTCAAGATATAATAGGGTTGTCGTTAGTTTTATAAACCCAGATAAAAATTTTCAATCAGATACAGCACAATTTCCACCAGTAGATGAAACTGGTTTAGCAAGTGCAGATCAATTTGCTAATATGCAGACAGCAGATGGTGGACTATTACTAGAGGGTAGGTTTGATTTTTCTATGTTTACAAGCCCATATCAAGCCCAAGAGATGGCAGAAATCATTTTAAGGCGTTCTAGGTCAAGTTTAGATATATCCCTCAGAGCAGACGCTACAGCCCTTGATTTAGCCATTGGCGATATTGTTAATGTTACTCATGCAACACCAAGTTTTTCTGCAAAACCTTTTAGAGTGCAGGGAATGACAATAAATGCAGATCATACAGTAAATTTACAATGCTCAGAACATCAAGATAGTTTTTATACTTTTGGCACTCAGCAAGAAGTACCAACAATACCAGATACAACGCTACCTAACCCATTCAGTGTTCAACCACCTGCAAGCATTACGTTAGATGATGAATTAGTAGAGTATGCAGATGGAATTGTTATTACTAGATTATTAATTACTATTGGGGCTTCTCCAGATCAATTTGTTGATAATTACGAGGTACAAATAAAACAAACTTTAGACCCCAGTGGAAACGCAGTATCAGATTCTTTTAGAGAAATAGCAGTTGGAAAAATACTTGAATATCAACATCTTAATGTTATTGATGGTGCAACTTATCAAGTCAGAGTGAGGGCTGTTAATACTATTGGTTCTAAAAGCACATTTATTTCAACTACAAGAACAATAATAGGTGGAGTTGATGCTCCAAGTAATGTTGAGGATTTTGCAGTAGAACTGCATGGTCAAGACCATTTAAAACTTACATGGACACCACCCTCTGCAAATAGTGATTTAGATATATCTTTTTATGAAATAAGGTATCAAAATGTTACAACTGGTGCAAACTGGCTTAATTCAACAAATTTAGTTAGATGCCCTAGAAGAAAATGTGATAATGCTATAGTTCCTGCAAGAGTTGGTTCATATTTGATTAAAGCAGTTGATAAAAATGGAAATACATCAGCAGAAGCTACAATAATATCAACGAATATATCTGGGATACAAGCCTATCAACAAATATCAACATTTTCAGAAATACCAAATACATTTACAGCATTAGATCAAATGGACACAAGTTTTCCACTAGCTGTAAAAATTGATACATCTGGAGATACAGTTTTAACTTTAGATACTGTAACTAATTTTGATGATACAGTTGGTAATTTCGATAGCCCAACTGGTGATTTTGAGTTAGGTGGTACAGACACAACTTCAAATCCAAACTTTAATAACTCAAATAGAGATTCAAAAGGATTTTATAATTTTATTAATAGTTTATCTTTGCCACAAATATATGATGGCAATGTTGAGCCAACAATTACTCTTGATGCAGAAAACCCATATGATTTATTTGATAGTGGCAGGGGTGCATTATTTTTTGATTCAGCTAAAGCACCATTTGATGGCACTGAACAAATACACGCTTTTCATAGGGTGCAAATTGCAACATCTACAACATCTTTAGCAGATTGCACGACTTTTGGCGATATAAGTCAATCAGCAACATTTAAATTTAAATTTGCTAAGTTTCGATTAAAATTAACAAATGATGATAATCAAACGTCTACTAATGTGAAACAAATAGATATAAAATTAAATATGGAAGAAAGAACTTTCGCAGAAAATGATTTGCAGACCTCTAGTGGGAGTAAAACAATAACTTATACAAACCCTTTTTATAGTGTTCCTGCTATTGGTGTTTCAGCACAAAATATGGCAACTGGAGATGTGTTTACAATATCGTCAAAAACAGTAAATGGATTTACTATTGCTTTTACTAACTCCAGTGGTTCAGCAGTTGATAGAACTTTTGATTACATAGCAAAAGGTTTTGGATTGCAAAGTACATAAAAAAGAGGTATAAAAAATTATGGCACAAGTTTCAGATGTAAGTTTAGCGAATCAAGGATTTAGCAGTTTTAGAACTGAACTCAATAATATTTTAACAGCTTTAAACACTTCTCATATAGGAAGTTCAGCCCCAAGTAGCGTAGCTACTGGAACAATTTGGGTTGATAATGGAACAAGTGGGGTATTAAAAGTTAAGATCAATGATGGTTCTGATAATGTTGAATTATTTCAGATTAATATTAGCAGTAATGCAGTAACATCAACTATGTCAGTTACTGGAACAATATCAGAAACAGACCCAAATGCTTTGCCTTTGGCTATAGCTTTAGGATAGGGAGAATATATGGCAAATACATTTAAAGTAAAAACAAATGGGGCTATGCCAACCAGTGGTTCAGCAGAAACACTTTACACAGTTCCCAGTTCAACAACCACAGTGGTTATAGGCTTACTGCTCTGTAATATACATACTTCAGCAGTTACAGTTGATGTTTCATTAGAGTCTGATACCTCTGATACAGAAACAAATTCAAATGTTTCATTAGCCAAATCTGTTAGCATACCAGTTGGTTCAACATTAGAACTTTTAACTGGTGGTAAGGTTGTTATGCAAACAACAGATGTGCTAAAAATTAATTGTAGTGTTCAACAGAAAATAGATGCTACATTAAGCATATTAGAAATTACATAGGTGGTAATATGGGATTTATTGGAGTACAACCTGCAACAGTACCTTTAACATCATCAGATATAACAGATGGTATTATAACAACTGCAAAGATTTCAGATGATGCAGTAACAACAAGTAAATTACCAACTGGTACAATCGTTCAAGTGGTTGCAACAACTTCTACGACAGCAGTAAATGATGCAGGTGCTTTTACTTCTTTTGGAGAAATAAGTACAAATTTTAGAAGAGCAATTACACCTTTATTTGCAAGTAGTAATTTATTATTAGAAACACAATTTATGTTTAATCAACATACTGGTTCAAATACATTAGTACAACAATTTAAATTTTATGATGTAACAAATACAGCAGATGTTTTTGTTGGAGATACTTTAGGTAGCAGAAATAGATGCACAATAGCACATAGACACTCTCATTACGACCAAAATGACCCAGATTTAGTAAATATGAGAGCATTTATTCCTGCAAGTAATACAACTGCTAGAACATATACAATACATATGAGATGTGAAGCGTCTGGAACTAATTATGATTTTATTCAATCTAATGGGGATAGTAGTGGTTATGGTTTTACTTGTCCTTTTTTATTCACAATAAAAGAAATTAAGGCTTAAAATATGGCATACATAGGTAAATCACCACAAGTAGGAAACTTTGTTAAGTTAGATGCAATATCAACATCTAGTACTAATTCATATAGTTTATTAAATGGTGGTGTCGCATTTACGCCAGAGTCAGCTAATCATATGATTGTTAGCTTAAATGGAGTTATACAAGCCCCAAATACTGCTTTTAGTGTTTCTGGTTCAACAATAACATTTTTGCCTAGTAGTGGTACATTATCATCTTCTGATACAATAGATTTTATATTAGTGCTTGGTAATGTATTAGACATTGGCACTCCTAGTGATAGCACAGTAACAAATGCAAAGACTAATTTTACAACTACTTCATCAAATGCAGGCTTGCAGATCAAGGGTGATGGAACTACAGCAGGTGCTATTCAATTAAATTGTGAGCAGAATAGTCATGGTATAAAATTACAAAGTCCTGCACATTCATCTAATCAATCTTATACACTTAAATTTCCAACTGGTAATGTAACAGCAGATAAATTTTTAAAAGTAGCAAGTGTAAGTGGTTCTGGAACTACTGGTATTGGTCAGTTATCTTTTGCTGATGCTGGTGGTGGTGTTTTACAAGTCAAACATATGAATTATGATACAGAACAATCTACAACATCATCATCATATGTTGCTACTAATATTACATTAAATATCACGCCAACATTATCCTCTAGCAAAATATTAGCAATATTTAGTGTACCTCTTTATGGTTCGGCTTCAGGTGTAGCAACAGCAACATTATATAGAGATTCAACAGATTTAGCAGTTAATACAACTAATAATACTTATGGGTTTGGGTATGTTAATGCTAGTATCCCAAGCAATATTTCTGGTTCTGTTTTAGATTCACCAAGTTCTACAAGTCAATTAACATATGCAATATATCATAAAAAGCTTTCAGCTAGTCATTCATACTCTTGTATCAATACTTGCACAGCTAGTTTAACATTAATAGAAATAGCGTCTGGAGTATTATAAATGAAAACATCAGAAGTTTTACAAAATTTAAATGTTGGTGAATATGTTTTAAACGGAGAGCCAACAACTGAAGCACAATTCAAAAAAAGTTTTAAAAAAGTAACTGGCACAGATGAATATGGTAGAGCAATATTAAGTGATGATGAATCAAAGTTTGGTGTTACTTGGTCGCAAATAAAAGCAAAGAAAACTGAATTAGAAACAACAGAAAAAAATATGAGTGATAAAGATAAAGGTAAACAAAAATTAAAAGATTTAGGTTTAACAGATGATGAAATAACAGCATTGGTAGGTGAGTAGATTATGCCATTAACAAAATTACAAGCAGAGGGAATAAATTTAGCAGATACATTTGCATTTACTGGTACTGTAAGTGGTAGTGGCTTTGATTTACTTGCAAGTGTGTATTCTACTAGTACACAATCATCAGTAGAAATATCTTTGCCAACTGGATATACAAGTTATTATTTAACAATATATTCAGTTACAAATACTACAAATAATGTTCATTATGATTTAACTTATAAATTAGATGGTCAAAGTTCATTTCATACAAGTAATTATACAACACAAGGTAAATTACTTGATTTAACAAATAATCAATTAAATGAAAATGCAAGTCAATCATCTATGCAATTATTGTCATCTGAAAGTAGTGGCGATGGTGGATATTATTTTAATATTTGGTTAAATGGTTATGGAACAGCAGATGTTTCAAGCAATATGTCTTACATATGTACTAGAGGAAATACTGGAGGTTCTGGTACTTGGGTAGGTGGTGGTTCTAATACAGTAGAAGCTACAAACAATTCTAAAATGATAGAAATTAAATATGCACCCTCTACTGGAAGTATAAACAAACTTCATTACAGATTATTTGGAGTAGCATAATGGCAAGATATAAATTAAAAGATGGTGAAAGAATACCATTTACAGCAGAAGAAGAAAAAATAAGAGATGCTGAAGAAAAAACATGGAAAGATGGTCAAGCTGATAGAGATTTAGCAGAGTTAAGAAGAGAAAGAAATATTTTGCTACAAGAAACAGATTATCTTGCTTTATCAGATGTTACAATGTCAGATGCTTGGAAAAAATACAGACAAGATTTAAGAGATATCACTAAGTCTTTCAAAAGTATGTATGATAAAAATTTCAAATTCCCAGATAAACCTACAGATTAAGGGAGTGAGTTATAGACCCTGCAAGCATAGGATTATTATTAGCAGGTGCAACTAAGTGTGTTGACTACCTAAAACAAGGCATAGCACTAGGCAAAGATATATCTGAAATGTCATCTCAAGTTTCTACTTTTATGCAGAACGATAGTGATATTAAACATATTCAAAAAAGGGCGACCAAGCCTACAATGTGGCAATCGTTATTTAATAGCGAAAATATTGAAAAATGTGCTGTAGAGAGCCTTATAGCTAAAAAGAAGATGCAGAAACACCGACAAGACCTAAAAAACATTATAATGATGTCATATGGTCAAGCAGGATGGGAAGATTTTCTTAAAACCGAAATTTCCATTAGACGAGAAAGAGCAGAGTTAGTCCATCAGAAAGAGATTCAAAAGGACAAGATAATTAATGCTATTGCAATTACAGTTTTAATTATTACTATCGTTGGCTTTTTTGTTTTATTATTTTTTATATGGAAAGCAAATAAAGGCTAGTATGTTTATAAGAATTACGATTATAATATGGACACTCAGTTTTTTAGGGGGTTTCTATGTCGGATAAAAAAACATTAGATGTTAAAGTAGGCGAAAATAGTTTTGAATTAATACTGAGAATATTAGGAAACGAGTTTGTTGCAATCCGATTAGGTTCTACAAACTTTTCTGGCAAACTTATATTTGGTGGAGTTTTATTATTATTCTTTACCTTTATGATGTTAGAGGTTTTTGGTTTACATGAGGTTATAAAATGAGGGCGTACCCTGGGAAAATAGTCAATAAAATCAATGGTTTAGCATGAAACCCTGCTTTATTTTGATTTGCTATTTATCTAATCCTTTGGCATTTGAGGGCGATTTAAAGTTTGCCAATATAAATAATTGTACCTATTTTCGTGATATATTAAATGGTCAAGTACAAAGAATGGGCGATCAAGAAAGAGAAATGAGTTGCATTTGTAAACTCAAATCTGTACCAGAGAATACTAGATTATATTGAAATTTTAAGTAAAAAAATATAAGGTTGAAAAATGGCAAAACTAGAACCAAAAACAAGCAAAGAGCATTTAGTTAATCTTTACAATAAGATAGAACATTTAGAAACTAATCATATTTATCATCTGCAAAAAGAGGTAAAGAAATTGAACTATGTTCTCTGGGCTATTGGTTTTATGGTTGCCACACAATTTATAGCTTTTGTTTTACAGAGGGTGCAATGGATATAGAAAGACTAAAAGAAGAAATAAAAGCTGATGAGGGTGTAAAACTTGCAGATAATGGAAACCATCTCATTTATTTAGATCATTTAGGATATCCAACTGTAGGTGTAGGGCATTTGATAAAAGAAACAGACCCAGAATATGGTTTAGAAGTTGGTACACAAATAGAAGAAGAAAGAGTAAATGAATTATTTGAACAAGATTTGAATACAACTATAGATGAATGTCTGCTTCTTTATGATGATTTTTATGTATTACCAGAAGAAGCACAACTCATAATAGCCAATATGATGTTTAATTTAGGTAGACCAAGACTTTCAAGGTTTCACAAAATGAAAAAGGCAGTTGATAATCGAGATTGGCAAGAAGCGTCAAATCAAATGAAAGATAGTAAATGGTATCGGCAGGTTACTAATAGAGCCGATAGATTATGTGAAAGAATGGCAAAGATATGATAGCAAGTTTAGTACCAGTAGCGTCAAAACTATTAGGCAAGTTTATAGAGGACAAAGACACTAAAAATAAACTAGCCCACGAAATATCCACAATGGCTGAAAAACACGCCCAACAATTAGCTTTGGCTCAAATTAAGGTCAATGAAGCTGAAGCCAGAGGGAATTGGTTTCAAAGTTCGTGGCGACCCCTTATAGGTTGGATTTCTGGGCTATCCCTTGCCATAAATTATCTTATTTCGCCTATTTGTGCAGGGTTTGGTATAGTTATACCCCAAGCAGATATGTCGGTTATGATGCCTTTATTACTGGGTATGCTTGGTATAGGTGGCATGAGATCATTTGAAAAGGTTAAGAAAGTAGATACCAAAAAATGATGGTTTGCATGAATTGTTACCAAAAAAATTCAATAATTTTATTTAGTAAAGAAATTGTAGAACTAGAAAGTGAAAGACATATTTGGTCATTACATCAATACAAATGTAAAATTTGTAATGCAATACACCAAGTATCTGTTCCAAGAGAAAAAACTTATGATGGATTTATTCAGACATCTGCGAATACACACTAAAACAAGGGAGTTTAGAATGTTAGATAAATTAAAAAATATTTGGGAAACTTTTGAAGATTTAAAAACATGGGTTCAGATTTTGATATTTTGTGTTATTCTTATTGTAGTACATTCAACTGTATTACATTAAGAGGACAAAATGGCACTAACTAAAAAACAAAAGAAATTACCTAAAGGTTTACAAATGGCTATTTTAAAAAGCCAGAAAAAAGGCAAGAAAAAAAAGAAAGGAAAATAATATGCCCTATCATACTGGAAAAGGCTCACATTCTAAGGGAATGAAAAAGAAGCCAAAGAAGAAAAAAAACAAAATGAGAATGAGAAAGAAAAAGTAATTGGTCAAAGTTGCTTCTATTCAAAGGTTTACTAAAGACTTAACCTCAAGACAAAAAAAGACAATGAATCGACACGCCAGACACCATACTCTGAAGCATATGCAAGAGATGGCTAAAGATTTAAAAAAAGGGCGTACATTTCGTCAAGCCCATCTTAGGGCAATGAGAAAAGTCGGAAAATGAGTGGGTTTACTACAACGACCACATTAAGCGTTTTAATAGATAAAATGTCTGCAAAGCGTAAAAGAGGGGCAAAAAGGCGTAAAAAAACCTCATATAAAGCCCCTCAGAGGGTTTTAAGACTAAAAAAGGTATAAACATAGCCTAGAAAATTAAGACCTTTTAGGAACATTCTTTTCGATAATATCTTTTAATTCATTCAGACATTCATCAATATCACCTTTTACAATATAGTGAGGGGTTTCATATACTGAGGATTGAACAGCCCAGAGTTTTTGTGTGGGTGTTAACCTGCCAGTTTTAGTTTTCAGTTCAACATACATAATACGCCCTTTGGGGTATTCAATAATTAAATCTGGACAACCAGACTTCAAACCCATTTTTTTCATATGATTATGCAGAAACATTGATCTTTTGCCCTCATTAGGCACATGAAAATGACGAAAACAGTAAACATTAGCCATTTGATTGAGTAAATCGTTACAAGCTATTTGTATATGTGATTCTTTAATCATAGGGGGCAAACCTAAATTTACCCCCTAATATACTATAAAATTGGAGTTCATAGTATGCTTTTGGAGGATTACTCTCAATGAATAGTATCAAAAACCAAGAAAAACACAATAAATTTAAAAAAAACTTATTTTATGCTTTACATTTAAATAAAACCTAGACTATAATCTAGGTTACTGGCAATAATGCCGATAATAATAATAAGGAGTTCATAATGACAAATAACAGAGAAACACAAAGAAAAGCATTAGATAAGTATTTTGACTTAATAAAAGATAAGAAAAATCGTAGGGTTGCTTTTAGAGGATATCTTACTTTTTTTCCAAGATTTTTTAGAAAAGATAAATTAGCTTTAAAACAAGAAAGATACAATCAGTTTAGAAAAAATTCCGAAAATGGTCTTACTTGTATTATTGAAACTGGAATGGATTGTGATGGTGTTCAATATAGATTTGTTGGCGAAATAATTAAATGTGTGCCAGTAGCTATTGATAAAGAAATGGATAGAATTCGTTATTCTGCTGATGGTTCAGTTTCAGTTTATTGTGTAAAACCATCAGAAGCTGAAAAGATGCAAAATGTTTCTATTGATAGAGGTATGGAAGCATTTGAAAATGGTCATGCACATTCAATCAGAATGGGTAGTATTTAATGAATAATTACCAAATATATAAAACTGAAAACTGGGGTACAGCTTGTAAATGGGCTGTATCTCTAAATGGTAAAGTTTTGGATATATTCAGAACTAAAAAAGAAGCACAAAAATATATTAATAATAATGGAGTTCATAATGAAAAATAAAATTACAAAATATGAAGCTGAACAACTTTGCAAAAGGCAAGGGTTTACTTTTGAATTTCTCAAGCAAATGTTTGAGATCATGCCAAATTCTAAAACTTATACTTTTACTGTTGAGCAAGAAAGACAATACGCTATCAAAGTATTGAATGTCATTTCTAATCTCAAGCAGAAAGAAAGAGATAGAGTTTTGGCAAGAGCAATCAAGTTAAACAAAGTATAGGGGGATTAAATGGAAAAACTTGTTTACTATAAATGGGATATGACAATATTTGAATTTTTTTCAATGAGTAAGGACATATTGAAAGTATTCGATTTACCAGACGATCAAGGTCATAATTCAGCACTTAAAGAAATGCTGAAACAACAATACAAAATTGAAAAAGAAGCAGAGCATTATCATAACGATATTTATGATGTTAGGGTATACAAACACCTCTGGCAAATGCCTTATGCCGAGAATAAGGCTTATACAGACCTTATTGGAGATGATATGGTCTGGTTGTCTATAAAAAGAAAAGACAAAGAGCCTTGCAAAGATTGGCGTGATTTTATGGAGATAAAAAATCAATTAGTAGGTGAAGAACATGAAGCAGTAGAACTTTACCCTGCTAAACAAAGGGTTGTCGATACTGCCAATCAGTTTCATCTATGGTGCTTTAAGAATCCAAAAAGATTTTTTCCATTTGGTTTTACTAATGGTTGTCAGATGGACAAAGAAGCAGAAACTAAATTTGGTAATTCTAAACAAAGAAAGTTCGAGGTGTAAAATGTATTACAAAAAGATGAGTAATATGGAAGTTCAAATTTTAAGGGGTGGTTTAGATTATATTAAAAACCATTGTTTAAAAACAACTGGTGGAGAAATACCAAAAAAAGAGGCTGCTGTTTATAAAGAATATCAAACTGTATGTAAGCTAGAAAAAAAGCTAGTTCATGTTTACTATTTATCAAGAAAATGACAAATAGTTTGACTTATAAAACCTAGCCTTTAAATTAGGATTAAATAATAATAAAATGGAGTTCAAAACAAAATGATTAAATTAGCATTTAAAGATTTAAAAAGATTTGACCTTATCGAAGATGGTAAGGTCAAGCACTACTTTAGAGTTGTTTTTAAAGATGATCTAAGGGCATTAGTAGATAATAAGTTTAATACTATAAAAATATACAACTATAATAATAATGGAGTTCAAGCTAATGAGTATAATATATAAAGAGAAACTTGAAGATAAGTTTACTGATAAAATTTTACCAGACATTTGCAAAGATAGTGAATCACTTGAAGAAGCAAAAACTAGAGTGGAATTGGTATGGAGTAAAGGGTATCAATTTGTTTGCCCTAATAAAGATGATTTACATGATAAAGTAGAGGAAACTTGGAATGAAGTTTGGGAAAAATACAATGCTTAATAAATATTTTAAGTTACACATAAAAGAAGCTAACAGTTATCGAAAAAAAAATATGGGAACTGTTATCTTTAAAAGAATTTTAATAGCTATGATGTTAATCCTAGTATTAGGGTTCTTAGTAAGTTGTTCTAGTACCCCTATTGTAGACAGTAGGGGTAAATCGTCAGCGAATATTAAAGGCGATATGAACCGATACCATGATGATTATTTTACCTGCAAAAGCCTAGTAGAAGATAATACTTCTTACTTCTGGGATAAAAGTAAGGTGCTTTATAATAATCTAAGGTGGAGAGTGTTATGGCTAAGTCCGAAGTTAAAGACAAGAACTGATCTACTCAATAATTGTCTTGAGGGCAGGGGCTATAATGTAATTAATAAATAAAATTGGAGAATAATATGACAAATCAAAAAATAGGGAAAGTTAAGGCTTTCTACGATAATTCAGAAGATGGAATACCCAACTACTGTATAGACCTAATAGATGGCACTAGACTTTATACTAGAGGGGAAAAGATGAACCCCACGCCAGAAAAAGGCAATACCATCAGCTATAATATAATTAACACCAAAGAATCAAAAACTGGTAACTTATATTCAAATGTATCTAGTGTTAAGATAACTGATCAACAAACGAAGCAAGTCAATCAAGAAATCAGTAATGAGATTAAAAAAAATAATATAGTTGATCAAAATATGATTATGTTTGTTACTGGTTTATCTGGTAGATCAATGCAGGGTGGCAGGTTTGCTATTTCAGATATTCCAGAAATTGTAAAAGTTTCTGCAAGATCATATGTTGATATTATAGTAAATGAAAACTATTAAAAATTACAAAAAGCTATTTGCCGACTTTTGGGGGTATTGTGAAAGTGATACTCCCCTATGTTGGCTTTGTAATATGCAAGTGGCAGTAGATATACACCATATCGAGAATAAAGGCATGGGTGGTGTTGCAGGAAATAGATTAAATAGAATAGATAACCTCTTTCCCTTATGTCGAAGCTGTCATGATCAAGTACATAGAAACAAAGGTATTAATGAAAAACTAAAGTTAATTTTAAAAGACAAAATATATAAAAAAGAATTGGAGTTTTAATTGATTTGCACAACTTGTAAGAACAAAAAAGCAAACTTTAAACTTTGGCAAAAGAGTAAAAATAAATATGAGAACTTTTGTAGTAAAGATTGTTTAAAGATTTATTGTCATCAAACTTACAAAAGATTAGGCAGTAAAGCATTTGGATTGGCAAAAGACTTTATTGAGGAAATTAGAAATGTTTAAAGCAATAGCATTAATTTGTTCAGCTTGGATATCAAATGGAGAAGCGAAGCAACAATGCTTTTATCATAAGTTTGAGTGGGAATTTGAAACCAAAAGAGAATGTCAGATGAAGTTGTTATATTACAGAGCAAAAGAAGTGCCACCATATCACAACATAGTCTTAGGCGAATGTGTAAAGGATAAATAATGGATATATATTCTTTAAAATTTGAACCAGAAAAATTAGCACATCAGCAAGAAGAATTAGGCTTAGAATTTGCTGATCTTGATACAGCAGTTGAACTTATGAAAAAAGAAGAAAAAATGATAATTGCACAATTAACACTTCAATTTTCTAGAAATAAAAATTATAATAATATGAAAGAATTAGATGGGTTAATTTATACCCATGAACAGTTTAAGGATTTTACTGATAGATACAGCGAAACCCTTAAAAAAAGGAATAGAGCCAAGATTAGGTTTGAATCCTTTAAGACTTTCAGAGATGACTTGAGAACAAAGTCGGTCAATGAAAGAGAGTCAATGAAACATTTATAGAAAGGATAGTTTTATGACAATTAAAAAAACAAAATGCCAAAGAGTAAAAGAACACTTACTTGATGGCTATAAAATAACTGGTTTAGATGCAATTCGAGATTTTGGTCTATATCGGTTAAGTTCCACAATCCACGATTTAAGAAAAGATGGTTTTGATATCAGAACCAACATGATAGCAAAAAATGGCGTTAGATATGCTGAATATGAATTAGTGGGGAAAATTGATGAATAGTCTTAGTGAAATTCAAAAATTATGTTCAGCACAACATAAAGAAATTGTAAATCAAGATATTAAAATTAGTGAAGATACTTTGTTTCATTTAAGAAAGTATAAAATTCATTTTGGTATTTGCAGTAATGTTTATGATGATATTTCTGGACTTATTGAGAAAATAGAAAAAAATCTTTCTGTGTATAAAAAATTTGTGAGGTCTATAGATGATTGAGCATTTTAAAAAATTTGATAGGGGCGATAAGAGTTTATTGCCCTTATCATTTAGTCATTTGAATGAATTTGCTTTCTATAGAGAAAGATGGGCTTTACGCAGGATATTTGGCTTCGAGTTTCCCAGTAGTGCTTCAGCAGAAAGAGGTACAGCAGTAGAAAGTGGTTTGCATATGCTTTTAAGGGGTATGGAAAAAGAACAAGCTGTTGATCGTATGTATAAGATATATGACGATAATTGCTCTAATTTGACCGATACAAAGGTTGAAGAAGAAAGAGCCAATCTTATACCATTATTAGATTTAGGGGCTTCTCAGTTCCAAGAAAACGCCTTTAAATGGGAATTGTTGGATTATCAAAAGAGAGTAGAGTTGGAAATATTTGATATACCGATTATTGGATATACTGATTTTCATTTTGAGGATAAGAACACTAAAGAAGATTTTTTTATTGATCTAAAAACCTCTAAGATTATGCCAAGTACAATATCTTTAAGTCATGCTATGCAACAAGCCATTTATCATAAGGCTACAAATTCAAGACAAATGCTTTGGTATTTGAAAACACCTACAAAGACAAAAGATGCTGAGTTTAAACCTCTGGAACTTTATGAATATAGCCATCATTTAAAGATATGTGAACATATAGTTAAAGCTATGGCACTTTTTCTTAGTAAGGTTGATACACCAGAAGAAGTAAAACAAATACTTATTCCAAATATAGATAACTGGATTTGGAAAGAAGAAACTGTTTTAAATGCTAGAAAAGAAGTCTGGGGGTTTTAACCTAAAATAAACTATAGGTTTACTATCAGACTTTTATAAATTATAAACAAATGAGATTGGAGTTAATTATGTTTATAGAAGAAAATTCAAAACCAAATGAAAAACTAAAGGCTTGGTATCTTTTTACAGAGGATTTTGTAGCAGGCACTCAGCATTTAACAAATGAGCAGGTTGGTATTTATATTAGATTGCTTTGTTGGAACTGGAATAAGCGTTGTATTGGCATACCAAAAGACGAAATGACATACCATAGAATAGCAAGTTGCATTACTGATAATGAGAAAATATCGTGTACCAAAATATTAAATGAATTTTTTCATTTAGTAGATGAAGTTTTTCAAAACGAAAGACAATTACAAGAATATTTGTTTATTACCAGAAGAATAGAAGCGTCTAAGCAAAATGGTAAGTTAGGTGGTAGACCAAAAAAACCTAGACCAGAACCTAGCCAAAACCCCCCTACCCCTACCCCTACCTCTACCAGTAAACCTAAAACCAATAATTTTAATATATTTTGGGAAAATATAAAATATAAGATAGGCAAGGGTAAAGCAGAAAAAAAATATTTTGCTTTAGATAAAGAATGGAAAAACAAACCAAAAGAACTTTGTGAATTGTATAATAAACATTATGATTCTGTTAAAGATAAAGAATATGCTAAACACCCTGCGTTCTGGTTGGCAGATAAACGCTATCTAGATGAAGCACCAAGCCACACAAACGATAGGATTGATGAGTATGCTTTTTATACAGAGAAATTTTTAGACATAATTAAAAGTAAAAAACCTAATTCAGCCATATCAAAGGTTGCTCAAAATCGTTCAGAGATGGTCAAAAAAGCAATCAATGAGAACAAGTTTACCAGAGATGAAGCTATTCAATATCTTGGTATGGGGAGTTGGTTATGAAAAAATGTCAATCTATTTGCGATATTGATAATTGGTGTATATGTGAAGCAGTTCAATCTTTAGAAACTCAAATAGAAAAAGATATGAAAGATTTATCAGTAAAAGAAAAAAAATATTATTTTTTATGTCTAAATGAGGTCATAAAAAAATCTAATAAAGATAATTAGTTGAATTTATTTTAAGGAGGAAAAAATGATAAACATAATAAATAAATTTAAATATACTTTAAGTTACATTGTAACTATTGTTTTAATAAACATAGGTTTCGTCTATGTGCCATTAATACCTTTTTACGATACAATGTATCCACCAATGAGTTTAATAGTTGGGTTTGTATTTGTATTTAGAGATTTTGCACAAAATGAAATTGGTCATAAAGTTATATTTGCAATGATAATTGGTGCTTTACTAAGTTATGTGATGGCTAATCCCTATGTTGCGATAGCTTCATTAGTTGCTTTTGCAGTATCAGAAGCATTTGATTGGCTCATATTTAGTTTTACAAAAAAACCTTTTAGAGAAAGAATTTTAATCAGTTCTTTAGTATCTACACCAATAGATAGTGCTTTATTTTTATACATACTTGGAAACTTTAGCTTATTAGCAACTGTTACAATGTTTATATCTAAAATGTTAGGTGCTTTAGCTATTTGGTATTGGTTAGGGAAAAAAAATGCAAACGTATAAATTTAAAATTGTTGCAAGATGCCCTAATGATACAAGCGTTAATATTTATGATATTACAATTAAAAGCAAAACAATGATTGAAGTTGAGGAATTTTTAAGAATACAAAATGAATATTACAATAGGGATATCTATCAAGAAGATTTGTTTAATAATCTTAAAGACAAGTACACTGATGTAAAAGTTGTTGGTAATCATTTGGGTGTAGAAATAATATCAGAATGATACATTATCATGGAACACCATTAACCCCTAGAGATCAATTATATAAAATGGCAGGAAAGCATTTTTGTGTCAGTTTTTATAATCCTCAAGATGCAAAAGTTTGTATGCAAATTGGTCAATCAATTATGTGGGATAATGGTGCTTTCAGTTGTTTTAAAAATAACTCAAGTCTAAATTTCGACAAATATTATAAATGGTTAGAAGATAAATTAGGACACCCACATTGGTGTATCATTCCAGATGTAATTGATGGTAGCGTAGAAGAACAAAAGCAGTTGTTAAAACAATTTCCATATCCTAATGATTTATCTGCACCAGTATGGCATATTGCATTGTCAGAAGATTATCTTTTTTACTTAATTGATAATTATCCTAAAATATGTTTTGGAAGTTCTGGTGAATATTGGAATGTCAATTCAGAAAAGTGGTGTTCAAGAATAGATTATATATTTAATTTATTATCAAAAAAATACAGATATTTGCCATATATTCATATGTTAAGAGGATTATCGTTAGGTGGTTCTAAATATCCATTTGCTTCAGCAGATTCAGTAAATGTAGCTAGGAATTTTAAAGATACAAATAAATGTCCAGAAATAATGGCTAGAAAAATTGATAGTATGCAAAACCCTATAAAATGGTCTGAAGCAGAAATACAAAAAGAATTTGTGTTGGAATTTTAATTTTTATTTGTTACAAATACTTACCAAACTATGGGTAAATAGGAATGGCTAGACCAAAAAAATATACAATAGATACAAAACAACTTCAAAAACTTGCTAAATTTGGTTGCACAAATAAAGAAATGGCTGATTTTTTTGGGTGTTCAGCAGACCTTTTAGAGAAGAATTATTCGGAATTTATTACAAAAGGTAGAGCAGAGCAAAAACTGAGACTAAGACAACTGCAATGGAAGTCAGCAGAAAAAGGTAATGTAACTATGCAGATATTCTTAGGTAAAAACATATTAGGTCAAAAAGATAAATTAGAAGAAGCAGAACTAGAAGAACCTTTGCAATGGTCATATGATTAAAAGAAATTACAAAAAAGAGTACGCAAATTATCATTCAAAACCAAAACAAATTAAAAATCGTGCAGGTAGAAATAAGGCTAGAGCCATTTTGAAAAAATTAAGAGGTTTGAAAGCTATAAAGGGAAAAGATATTGACCATAAAAACGGAAACCCTAGAGATAACAGAATTAAGAATTTAAGGGTTCGTTCAGTTAAATTAAATAGAGGTAGAAAATAATGCCTTTATCAGAGCCACAAAGAGAAGTTATAAGTAATAAGAAAAGGTTTAGAGTTCTAATTACTGGAAGAAGATTTGGCAAAACTTATTTAGCGATAAATGAATTAGCAAAGTTTTCAAGTCAGCCTAATCAAAAGGTTTGGTATGTTGCACCAAGCTATAGGCAAGCAAAGGCAATTTGTTGGAGTGAACTAAAAGATAAATTACTGAAACATAAATGGGTTAAATCAATTAATCACAGCGACCTTACAATCACATTAAAAAATAATAGCCAGATCACATTAAGGGGTTCAGATAATGAGAACTCACTTAGGGGGGTAGGTATTAATTTTTTATGTATAGATGAGTTTGCAGATGTTAGTAAAGAAACTTGGTATGAAGTGCTAAGACCTACATTGTCAGATACTAAAGGTCATGCTTTGTTTTGTGGAAGCCCTAGAGGATTTGGCAATTGGTCATATGAACTTTATAAGCAAAGTGAAACAAATAAAGATTGGGTATCATTTAAATATACAACTCTTGAGGGTGGTCAAGTTAGTGATGATGAAATAGAACAAGCAAAACAAGATTTAGATTTAAGGACATTTCAGCAGGAATATGAAGCTACATTCGTAAACTACTCTGGCATGATATATTACAACTTCAGTAGAGATAAAAACATTATTGAAACATTTTGTAACAATTCAAATACATTGCATATAGGTTTAGACTTCAATGTTGACCCAATGTGTGGTGTAGTTTGTATGATTGAAAACGATAAAATAATTGTAATAGATGAAATACAAATATACAGTAGTAATACAAATGAAATGTGTGAAGAAATCAGAAATAGATACAAAAATAAACAAATAGCAGTTTATCCAGACCCTAGTGCCAGACAAAGAAAAACTTCAGCAGGTGGATTAACTGACATAGCGATATTGAAAAATGCAGGATTTCATGTAAAATGTAGAAATACAGCACCTCTGGTGAGGGATAGGATTAACGCAGTTAATTCAAAACTAAAAAATGTTAATGGTAAAAATAATTTGTTTATTCTAAAATCTTGCAAAAATGTTATCAAAAGTTTAGAACGACAAATATATAAAGAGGGTACACACATACCAGATAAGGATAGTGGGTTCGATCATATGAATGATGCTTTAGGTTATTTGATTGAGTATTTATTTCCCCTTAAAAGGAATTTTGTGCCTAGTCCAGTTCAGAGGTGGAGTTAATGAATAAAGAGTTCTTACAGAAAAAACACGATTTATGGCATGCTAATATCGAAAGATGGGAGTTTTATATTCGTAGCTATTTAGGTGGTGATGATTATAAAAATGGATATTACCTGCATAGATATATATTAGAAACTCCAGAGGAATATGATGCAAGAATAAGACATACACCAGTAGATAATCACTGTAAGAATGTTGTTCAAATCTATACAAGTTTTTTATGGAGAGTGCCACCAACTAGAGATTATGGAAGTTTAGATGGTAACCCACAACTTTTATCATTTTTAAAAGATGCAGATTTAGATGGTAGAAACTTTAATACTGTAATGCGTGAAGTTCAGATGAACGCTAGTATCTATGGTAATTGTTGGGTAATAGTAGATAAGCCACAATCTAATGCGAATACAAGAGCAGAAGAACTAGCACAAGATATTAGACCTTACATTTCTATTTATACGCCAGAGAATGTTATTAACTGGAATTATGTTAGAAGCCCTAGTGGTAGATTTTATTTAGATATGTTAGTTTTAGTTGAGGACATAAATTCAGAAAGAGCCATTATAAAAGTTTTTACAGAAGAAACTATAATGACTTATGAGTTTGAAGAATATGACAAAGAATATACAGAAAAAGAGCCTAAGTTAATTGACGAGATACCTAATCCCATTGGTGTTATCCCTGCTGTTAATGTTTATAATCTTAGAGGAAATAAACGCCCTATAGGTATATCTGATCTTGCAGATGTTTCTCATTTACAACAATCTATTTACAATGACTACAGCGAAAAAGAACAACTTATTAGATTAGCAAACCACCCAAGTCTAGTAAAAACACCGAATGTTGAAGCAAGTGCAGGGGCAGGTTCAATTATAGAAATACCAGAAGATTTAGAAGCTAGTCTAAAACCATATATTATTCAGCCAAGTGGACAAAACTTAGATGGCATAATGAAATGTATAAATAATAAAATTGATGCGATTGATAGAATAACCCACATGGGAAGCGTTAGGGCTACTGGAACTCAAGTTGCTAGTGGTATTGCGTTACAGACCGAATTTCAGCTATTAAATGCTAAGTTATCAGAAAAAGCAGATTATTTAGAAAATGCAGAAGAACAAATATGGTCATTATTTGCTAGATGGCAAGATGCTCAGTTTGATGGTTCTGTAAATTACCCAGATACATTTGATTTAAGAGATTGGGCTAATGATTTACAATATTTACAGATGGCAAAAGCAAGTGGCATTAGATCAGAAACATTTAATAAAGAAATAGATAAACAAATTGCAGATGCTGTTATTGATGAT